>Ga0172381_10000319_pt1 | contig 58939 bp, 57 predicted proteins | sample Leawel6488metaG_FD_119754 | JGI IMG/M metagenome (GOLD analysis project Ga0172381, IMG submission 119754) | Leachate microbial communities from a municipal landfill in Southern Ontario, Canada - Leachate well 64-88 metaG | ecosystem: Engineered > Solid waste > Landfill > Unclassified | place... | reverse complement strand
ATTCTCCACAGCCAAGCCGCCCGATCTTTTTAAAATCAGCATAAGTCAATCCACAATTAGGGCACTTAATAGTAACTGCTTCTTCTTTTTGGGCAGTTGGCTTTTCAAAATCAACCATACCAGCCAGCAAATCACTTAAGCCAAATTGCTGTTCCATAGCGGCACTTTTAGTTCGTGCGCAATCCTCACATAAATGCAGCTCATTCATCTGCTCATCGATAATCTCAGTCAGGTGCACTGTTGCCGGATTTTTCCCACAGACATCACAAAGCATATTAGTACTTCACTCCATCTCTAGTAGTCAATTCTTTAAATTTCTTAATTAACGACGTTGTAAGTTTTCCCGGTTTACCTGCACCGATAATCCGGCCGTCAACCTTAACTACCGGAACAATCTCCGCGGCTGTTCCGGTAAGAAAACATTCATCAGAAATATAAACTTCATGACGGGTAATTACATGCTCATGCGCACTAATCTTATTCTTACGGGCAATTTCAAGAATAGCGTCCCGAGTAATCCCGCGCAAAGTGCCCATGCACTGGGGAGGAGTATAAAGATGATTATTCTTGACCACAAAAATATTATCTCCAGTACATTCAGCAACATATCCCAAAGAATCAAGCATAATTGCTTCATCGCATCCGGCATTAGCTGCCTCGATTTTAGCTAAAATATTATTTAAGTAATTCAAAGACTTGATCTGAGGATTAAGCGCCTCAGGCAAATTACGCACCGTAGGCACAGTAACAATAGACAGGCCTTCGCGATATAACTTTTCCGGATACAAAGCAATTTTGTCGGCAATAATAATAACCGTTGGCCCCTTACAACATTTACGCGGATCAAGACCCAAGTCCCCTTCACCGCGGCTAACCACCAAACGGATATAAGAATTATCCAGTTTATTAGCTCTGATCGTATCAATCGTAGCCTTGATCATCTGCTCTTTAGTTAAAGTAATTTTCAACATAATGCTCTGAGCAGATTCATAAAGCCGGTCGATGTGTTCCTTTAATTTAAACACCCGCCGGTTATATGAACGGATGCCCTCAAAAACACCATCCCCATAAAGTAAACCGTGATCAAAAACAGAGATTTTGGCATTTTCTTTATCATAAAATTTTCCATTAATATAAATCTTCATTTTTCTCCTTCCCTCATTAAGAAGACACCGCGCAATTTCCCGGTTAGAGAATACCGGCGCAATTCAAATAAACGCCGGGTATTTACTTAGCGCGAGGTACTAATTTAAAAAATTCCATCTCTTAAATGCAGTATTCGCCACGGGCGACACTGGCCCAATTCCGCCCTGGGACAGGTGTCTTACTGCAAAATAACTCCGTCGCGCAAATGCAGTATTCTTCCTGCGACACTAGCAATATCCTTATCATGAGTAACCATGATAATTGTTATTTGCTGCTGGATATTTAATTCACCCAAAAGCTTTAAAATATTCTGCCCATTTTCAGAATCGAGGTTTCCGGTTGGCTCATCACAAAGTAAAAGCTGGGGCTGATTAATCAATGCCCGGGCAATAGCTACTCTCTGTTGCTCTCCGCCGCTTAAAGCGTTCGGCCGATGCCTCAACCTATCCTTCAATCCTAATCTTTCTAAAAGTGCTGTGGCTTGAGCTAAATTTTTCTTTTTATCCCACCAGGATTTTAAAATACCCGGAAGCAAAACATTTTCTAAAGCATTTAACTCCGGTAAAAGATGGAAAAACTGAAAAACAAAACCTACCTTGCGGTTACGAAAATCAGAGCGAAAGCTCTCATCTAATTTATAAATATCCGCTCCTTTAAAATAAACTTTTCCTCCGGTTGGATTATCCAGCCCGCCTAAAATATGCAACAGGGTAGATTTACCTGCTCCCGAAGGCCCCTGGATTACCAGAAATTCGCCCTGTTGAACAGTAAAATTTATATTTTTTAGCACCTGGAGATTACTTATATTATCCCGGTAATTTTTACAAATTGCCTCAACTTTAACCACTTCGCTATTCATGCCGGACAGCCTCGCTGGGAATTATCTTTGTTGCATAATATGCCGGATAAATACTCGCCAGCAGAATTATCACTAGCGCGGAAATTAAAATCAAACTAATATCACCGGCATTAATATTTACCGGAATCCGGTCAAAATAATAAATATCCTGTGGAATAAGTTTTCGCCCGATTATTTTACTTATCAAATCTACTACTCGGTCTAAAGAAAGCGCCAGCGACACTCCGGCGGTAACTCCTAAAAAAATACCGATGATGCCGATAACCATGCCCTGAAAAATAAAAATCTGTAAAATACTTTTCGTTTTAGCGCCAATCGAGCGCAAGATACCGATATCCTTAATCCTGCTCATCACCGACATAATCAAAGTGCTTACAATACCAAACGCAGCCACTACCGTAGTCATGGTTACCACAATAAACATAACTATCTTTTCAAGTTTTAAAGCTTCAAGAAAATTTTTATTTGCATCTACCCAAGTACGTACTTGGTAAGCTCCAAACCCTTTCAAATCTCGATATAAATTTTCTTTTATCCTGTCAACTTTATAAACATTATCCACTTTGACCGCAATACCCGTTACCTTATCCGTAATTTTATAAAAATCTTGCGCACCTTTGATACTAGTTAAGATAAGGCTTGAATCATAAAGGTACATCCCGCTATTAAAAATACCCCGGACAAGAAAATTGGTCTTTCCCAAAGTAACCGGAGAAATTAAGGTTACGGTATCTCCGATAGCGGCACCTAAACGCAAGGCTAACTCCTGGCCGACAGCAACTTCATTACCCACTAAATCATAGCTGCCTAATTTTAAATATTCGTCGATCTTGGATGTTTCTGCCTGCAGCTTTGGATCAATCCCGCGAATCTCAACTCCAAAAATAGATTTATCATTTTTTACCAATGCCTGGCCATCAATAAAAGGAGTGGCGCCTTTTACATAAGAGAAAGTTTTCAGTTTATCAATCACCGGGTAAGGGTCTTTTAAACCGCCGTAAAATTCCAGCGACAAGTGGGCATTAGTGCCGACCATCTTATCCTCAAGGAACCTGTCAAATCCGCTCATCACCGAGATAACCACAATTAACACCATCACCCCGATACCGATACCAATTATCGAAATTAAAGCAGTAATGGAAATTATTTTTTCTTTTTTTCCTGCCCTAAGATATCTCTGGCTAAGCCATAATTCAGAAAACATATTAAACTTTATCCTCTTCCTGCTCAACCGTGCGCAGAAGCGGGAATAGAATTACATCTCTTATTGATGGCTGATCCGTAAGCAGCATAACCAATCTGTCAATACCTATGCCCACCCCTCCTGCCGGAGGCATACCGTGCTCTAAGGCTAAAATATACTCATCATCTACATTCTTTTGGCTTTGCCTATTGGAAGGCAAACCGCTGTTTCCTGACTTATTTTCTTCTTCGTTTAAATCTTTAATTTCTTCCTCAAAGCGCCTGCGCTGCTCCAAAGGATCATTTAACTCAGAATAAGCATTAGCAATCTCCATGCCTGCCACATAGAGCTCAAACCTTTCTGAAATCAATGGGTTATCTTTCTTATTCTTAGCTAAAGGACAAAGGCTGCTAAAAAAATCCGTAATAAATGTCGGGTTAGTCTGCAAATCCTGTTCCAGGGCATCCTCAACAATTTTATTTATCTGAGAACGGCTCAAACGATTTTTATCTTTAGCCAACCCTTTATCCTGTAACTTCTTAAGCATCAGGGCAGCATCATCTTGCGGCTCAATACCAAATTTATCCTTAACCATACCGGCAAAGGATTGCCTGCTCCAGGGAGTTTTGAGGCTGATAATTTTACCCTGATAATTTAGTTCCTCCTTGCCTAAAACCTCCTTGGCAATATGGCAAACCAGATCTTGCGTTAAATTAACCATATCCTCATAATCGGAATAAGCCTGATAAACTTCAAGCATAGTAAACTCCGGATTATGCCGTGTAGACACACCTTCGTTACGGAAAGACCGGTTAATCTCATATACCCGGTCAAGGCCGCCGACTAAAAGGCGCTTTAAATATAACTCCGGGGCAATCCTTAAAAATAGATCCATACTATATTCATTATGGAATGTCTTAAACGGCCTGCCGGCTGCCCCGCCTGCGATATCATGCATCATCGGAGTTTCAACTTCCAGAAAACCGCGAGCATCGAGAAAACTACGAATAGCCTGAATAATTTTAGATCGCAATACAAATACTTTTTTTACATCTTCATTAGAAAGTAAATCTAAATAACGCTGCCGATAACGCAGTTCCACATCTTTTAGGCCGTGCCACTTCTCAGGTAAAGGCCGCAGGGCTTTAGATAATATAGCCAAATCTAAAACCTTAAGCGTAAATTCCCCAGTATGCGTTTTAAAAAGCTCGCCGCTTACAGTTACAATATCAGCAATATCCAATTGTTCAAGTAATCCTGCCTTTTCTTCCCCAATAACATCCCGCTTAACATAAAGCTGAATTTTACCGGTTGTATCCCGAAGGTCCATAAAACTGACCTTTCCATGCCCGCGGATAGCCATAATTCTGCCGCAAAGAGTAACTTTTTTGCCCTCTTCAAAGCCGGCCAAAGCCTGGCTGATAGTACTATGCGCAGGCACTCTAGCTGGATATAAAGCTACATTTTTAGCGCCGAGCACCCCTAATTTTGCGATTCTTTGTTGCACAATCTCATTAATGTCCATAGTTTAGTAATTATATAGTATATTTGGGGTTATGTCAAAACAAAAAGGAGCATAAAAGTGGGGACGCTCCTATTTGTTTCAATTAAAACAAATAGGAGCGTCCCCTTTAGTGCATCCGATTAAACCCGGTATTCTGAAAGCCTTTTAATACGTTTAAGCATATTAGGATGTGTACTTAAAAGCTCAAGCATTTTATCCCCTAACTTTAAACGTATCTTTGATTTTTTAAGTAAATCAAGCTCAGCAGAATCAATAGTGCCGTTTTTATCCAAATCCAACTGCGCTAGCTCTAAAACTTCCTTGCGGCCCTGGGATGGATCATTAATAAAAAAGGCTTTTAATCCTTCTGTTTGTTTTAAAGATTCCTTGTTTAATTTAGCTGAACCATAAGCTAACTTATAAAGGCTGGAAGCCAAGGCTTTAGGTTGATTGCCTAAAAGCATACTACCTTTATCGGCAAAATACTCCCGGATACGCGAAGCATAAAGCACTAAAAGATTGGTTATAAAATAAAACAAAAATGCCACCACTCCGATTAATACCGTATTTCCTCCCCGTTCATCACGCCGGCGGCCGTAGAATAAAAACTGCCAAGCAATGCGGTACATAATCATCGGAATTACCGAAAGCAACGTAATAGTCAATACATCGCGATTCTTTAAGTGGCTTAATTCATGGCCCAACACTGCCCTTAATTCCTCGTCATTAAGCAGGTTTAAAATTCCGGCAGTTACGCAAACTCTTCCGTCTTTGAGTGAACGCCCAAAAGCAAAGGCATTTGGAATATCAATTTGGGCAATACCAATTCTTGGCATCGGGATATTTGCCTGCACACTCATAACCTCGATCATTTGATATAAACGGGGATTCTCTTCTCTTTTAATATATTTTACATGCATACTCCATTCTACAATTTTAGGCCCCAGCAAATACTGAATCAGCATCATAGCTAAAGAAAGAAACAAATAAAAGCTAAAACCCCCGGTATGCAAAAAACCTCTACCGACAACAACCAATAAAGCATAAACAATCCCGAACAAAAGAGTTACCAATAACCACATCCTTAGCTGCAATGACCACATCTTAATTCCTCCTTTAAATGAGCGCTCAACTTACGGAGCACGAAGTACGACATAAGTTTATGCGCGAATTTATCCCACCGAATAATTTGAAGCGGAAACATTCCTCATTATTTATTTACCTGTACTTTAATCGTGAATTTTACCAGCGGAACAACAACGCTATCAGTATTCAAATATATAAACTGTTTCACTTCCCCAAAATAACCATGAGAATCAAAACTTACATTGATTGTCGTAAACTCCTGCGGTTTTAATATTTTTTTGTCTAATTTTGAAACTGTGCAGCCGCAGGATGTATTCAAACCGCTTATATTTATTATATCCCTGGTTTCATTCTTAAAAAGAAAATCATGCTTTAGGATTTCCCCCTGTTTAACTTTACCAAAATCCCATTCCTTAGGGCTTAAAGCACTATCATCGGCATAAATAGCTTGAAAAATTAGAAAACCAAATAAGAATATAAGTATAATTTTGCGCATTAGATAACCCAAATTAAAAATACCCCCAAACTAAAAAACAGAAGTGCCATAAAAATTTTTATTAGCCCTAAATGCCTTTTTAAAAAGCTGGAAAACTGAACACTACTTGTGCCAAAAAGCGCAAAAATAAAAATCACAATCAAGGGAATTACAAACATGATATTATACAACAAAAGATACCCTAAAGCTTGAAGTTTAAGAGCAGTGGTTTTTAAAACAAAGGATATTGTCGGCAAATACACTTGGCCCGTACACACTGCTTCCAAAAGTGAAACTAAAAATCCGGTGACCAAAGCACTAAAAACAAGCTTCAATAATTTCGGGCGCGTATTGTTCTGTTTCTCATCGGGAGTCAGCCGGTAGAAAAATCCCACCACTTTGTGAATCCTTGCTTTTATCGATTTAGGCAGCTGCAAAACCAGCTGATCAGTTGATCCTGTTTTTTTAAATTTTATAAAATCATACACCGCGAAAATTCCAAACAGAATACTCAAACACCCGATGACCACATTAAATAAGCGAAAAATTATCCAGAAACCTTTAAACTGGTAGAAGAAATTAAAGATCCCCAGCCCGATACACAGATAGGTAAGAAATACGGAAAAAATAAACGCCGCACCAATAAGAACAAGCTCTTTTTTACGGTATCCTTGTAAAGCAAGAAAAGATATGAAAAATACGATTACCGTAAAAGCACAGGGATTAATCCCATCCTGAAGCCCGGCAATAATAATTGCTGCCGGGACAAACCCCTTGAAATACCCTGTCAAATCCCCCGGAGCAGACAATACTTGCGTGTGGCGATTCTTTAATCCTTCAGAAATGAAATTATGCAAGTTTTCTTCCACTGCTCCCTGGGCAGTTAAAAATTTATTCCCGAAATAAAAAACCGGTACATAAAAAGTACTACCTGGTTTATATTTTTGTATTAACCCCATAAGCATTTTATAATTCTCTATATCCCCAACATCCCGGTACTCAAAAACAACTTTATCCTTGAATTCATTTTCGATCTTAGGCAGCACCTCCTGTTTTACCTCAGTACATTTATGGCAGCTAAGAGAATGGAAAATAACCAACTTAGGCAAATCTTGCTTATTAGCCGCCAATAATCCTGATGGCAGGAACAAGACCAGTAATAAAAAAATAGGGATGTTTCTAATTATTTTAAACATAGGGACAAATATGCCACAATAGATTCAGTAATCAATACAAAAAATAATACTTCATTCCCCGCAAACCGAAAGCTTTTTGCAGGCCATGGGCTATAAGCACCCAGCCTGACATTAACTGTCTTCTTTTAAACGAGAAGTTACATTATATAATGCAACGATATAATAGGGTATTGTAATTGCACAATACTGCCTTATATGTTAACATAATCTTATGTTTTTAAAAATAAAAAAACAGCTGGAAAAAGAACTGTCCTGCTATGCACGCTCGATAGATAAATTATACTCGCTGAATAAACTTTCTCCTATTCTTTTTAAAAATATCAAAGAATTTCTCCTGCGCGATGGAAAAAGAATAAGGCCGATATTATTTTGCATCGGTTATTCAAGTTTCTCTAAAAAAATTCCTGCGGGACTTTACCGCTCGGCCCTATCCTTAGAACTCCTGCATGATTTTATGCTTGTCCATGACGATATTATTGATAAATCCGATATGCGCCGCGGTAAACCTGCCATGCATACTTTATTAAAACAGTCTCTTGGCAAAAACAAAAATGCTAAATTTAGCGGAGAGGATTTAGCAATAGTTGCCGGAGATGTGATGTACGCAATGGCGCTAGACGCTTTCCTGTCGGTTAAGGAAAACCTGAAATGCAAAGAAGCGGCCTTAAAGATACTTATTCAAGCAGCACTGTATACCGGAAGCGGAGAATTCATTGAACTGTTATTGGGAATCAAACCTTTTGAAAAAGTTACCCAAAAAAATATCTATAAAATTTATGATTATAAAACTGCAAATTATACTTTCGCTTCCCCGCTTACAATCGGAGCTACCCTGGCCGGAGCAAAAACCGGTGAAATTAAAAAATTGCACTCTTATGGCATGCTCTTAGGAAAAGCGTTTCAAATTAAAGATGACATCATCGGGACCTTTGGAGAAAAAAAGGAAATCGGTAAATCGAATCTTACGGATATTAAAGAAGCCAAAAGAACCTTACTTATCTGGAGGGCCTTCCACCAAGCAAACAAAAAGGATCAATTACTAATTAAGAAAATTATGGAAGGCAAATTAACCCGGAATACCGAACTGCTTAAAATACGTAAGATTATTATTAAAACCGGCTCACTGGCTTATGCCGAAAATCAAATAAAACTCCTGCACTCAAAAGCAATAGATCAAATTAATCATCTGAATATTGACGATCAATACCGAAATACGTTAAACAGCTTCTCCCAAAAGATTCTTAAAATATAATTACTCTTTTCCCCCAACACAAATAAATTTGCAATTCCCGCTTAAAGTATCCAGGGCCAATTCATTCTTCGGATCAATTTCCAAAGCTTTATCCATATAGAATTTATATTTTTCTTTATCCCCTTTAATCTTGGCTAACTGCGCAAAACGTACGTAAACATCCGCAAATAATGGGTCAACCTTAATCGCTTTATTAAAATATTCCTCGGCTTTGGATTTGTTGCCTCCGGCGATTACTGGCGCCAAAAGATAATAAGAACCTAAACCAAACAAGACTGCCGGTGAATTCGGCTGCAGCTTTTCAGCCTTATCTAAATTAGTTTTAACTGCCAACCCGTCTATTGCCTTAGAGAACAACCCTCCATAATGCGCCAGCATCCCTTTTGAACCGGCATATATCGCATATGCGCGGGCATAATTACTTAAATCCACATTATCTCTACCTGCCTGAATAACTCTGGAAGCCAGGCGCACAGAACCGGTAAAATCCATTTTAAAATATTTTATATAGGCTAAACTTATCAATGCCGGGGCAAACCGCGCATCCTGGCTGATCACTTCATTTAACAAAATTTCAGCTCTTCGTAGATAATGCAGGCGCCGGGCAGACTCAGCCTGGCCCCACTTCGCTTCAATCATGCCGGGGTTATTCATTAAAAGATTACTAAAAACTTGGTACGCAGCTTGATCCTGATGCAGATTAAGGTAAGCTAAACCTAAAACATATTGATCAGAAGCTGAATTAATATTTTTAGCTGCGGCATCCTTGGCTTCCGGCAAAGATATTTTATCCGCTTGCTCATGTAAATATTTCAAATCAAAAGAATAAACAATAGATAAACCGGAGAAAAAGATCAAAATCAATAGTGCCAGTTTTTTGTTCATGCTCTTTTTTTAAAAAACTCCCATAAAATAATCCCCAAAGAAACCATACTGAAGCCAAAAATAAAATCCTCAAGAGGAATACTGCCTGCGCGTACCCCTAGAAAATATTTAGAATTATACATAACTATATTGGTCTTGGTAAGGTACCCGTTTACCAAAAATTTAAACCCCAGAATAACCGCAAGAAACCAATAAAATTCTTTTTTCTTGAGAATATTAACCTTAGTAGTCCTATCAGCCAGAATAGTCAAAATTACTGACCCGAGAGCAATCATAGTGTACTCTTTCATTTCGCCTTCCCTCTGATAAATTTAAGCGCTTCCCAGGTAAATATGCAGCAGAAAGGAATAACGATAAAAAATAACCACTCTTCGAGCGGTAAATTAATTATTCTTAAGCCGATAATACCTTGCGGATTAAAATACCAATGAGTACGCCAGACAGCAAAAACATCCCAAGCCCCGAAAAATATAACCAAAATGCTTAAGGTTAAAATCAATGCCTTAGAATTACGCCAGAATTTAAGTGGGGGATAAAAACTAAGTACTAGCGGGAAAATGCCAGATAAAATTAAAACCAGCATATAACTAGACATGGATTTATTCTATTACTAATTTGCCATTTTATCAATCAGATTCGCCACATTTTTTCACTTGGTTTTTAAATTATTTGATTTAGAATAGGACTATGCCTAAAGAATTACTTCGGGGATTTAAAGAAGCTAAAAAAATTACCAAGAAATTTGCCAAAACCTTTTACTTAGCATCGCTATTCTTGCCTAAAGAAAAACGCTTAGCCAGCTATGCAATATACGCTATCTGCCGTTTAAGCGATGAAGCAGTTGATGATTTAACTTGCAACAACCACGCCGATAAACTGCAAAAACTAGAACTAAAAATAACTGATGCCTATTCAAAAAATAAAATCAATGAACCATTATTAGCTGCTTTCCAGAAAACGATAAGTAATTATCAAATACCTAAGGAATATTTCGACGAACTAATTAAAGGCATGTACATGGACCTGGAATTAAAACGTTATCCGGATTTTGAGCCCCTTTATCAATACTGCTATCGAGTAGCCGGCGTTGTCGGTTTAATCATGTTAAAGATTTTTGGTTACCGGGATAAAACAGCAGAAAATTACGCCATAAAACTCGGAGTTGCAATGCAGTTAACCAATATTCTGCGGGATATTAAAGAAGATTTCAACCGTAACAGAATCTACCTTCCGCAGAATGAAATGCTTGAATATAATGTTTCGGAAAACCAGATATCTCAGGGGTTAAACGATGATAAATCCAAAAATCTGCTGCGTTTTCAAATTGGAAGGTGCCGGAAATTTTACAATGATTCATCATCGGGAATCCCTCTGATCGAAAATCGGCTCTCCAGATTTGTAATTCTAGTTATGCAAGAAAACTACTGCGCGATACTTGACGAAATTCAGAATAACAACTATGACATTACTAAACGCGCATTTGTTCCCGGTTTTAAGAAAATAATTATTATTTTTAAGATATTACTGGAGAGAAAATATTTATGAAAATAAATTTAGCAAATTCGGCAGGATTTTGTTTCGGAGTCAGAAGAGCAATTACTATCGCCCTGGCAGCAACAAAAACAAAAAATCCGGTAGTCATGCTCGGAGATATTGTGCACAACGAAGATGTAGTTAAGCAAATTCAAGCCTCGGGAATTAAAAAAATCAACCGGTTAACTTGCGGCCGGGGCAAAACATTGCTCATCCGGGCGCATGGCTGCTCGATTAGCACCTTGAAACAAGCATTAAAATCAGGTTATACAATTATCGATGCCACATGCCCGATGGTCAAAGAAATCCATAAAATTGTTAAAAAAATAGAACATGACGATTACCGGGTAATTGTAATCGGAGATAAACTCCACAATGAAGTCAAAGGAATTGTCGGACAGCTTAAATCCAAAGCCATTGTTATTGATAAACTTGAAAATGTCCCTTTAGGAATAATTAGAAATATCAAAAAAGCCGGCGTGGTCATCCAATCAACTCAAAATCTGGATAATGTAGAAAAAATTGTTGACCTGCTGCGTAAATACATTCCTCAGGTAAAATTTTACAATACAATCTGCAACCCTACCAAAGCTAAGCAGAACGAAACCAAAACCATGCCGCTCCAGAATGATATAATGATTATTATCGGCTCAAAATCAAGCGCTAACACTAAAAGGATTTATGAAATAGCAAAATCTTTAAACAAAAAAAGCTACTGGATTAATTCTTGCGAGGAAATAAAAAAATTTTGGGTAAAAGATGTCCGAAGCGTGGGAATAACTGCCGGAGCTTCCACTCCGGAGGCAACCATTAACCAGGTTATTCAAAAAATTAAAACTATTTGTTCTGTTTAATTAAATCCGCTACAATCCGTGAACTAGCCAAAACTACCGGCAACCCCCCTCCAGGCTGAGTACTGGCTCCGACATAATATAAATTCTTGATTTTAGCATCGAAATTAGCCGGGCGAAAAAACGCACTCTGAGTTAAATTATGCGCCAAGCCGAAAGTTGCCCCAAACTTGATATTATATCGGCTGACAAAATCCTCAGGATAAAAATGATGTTCAACCTCAATTAATTCTTCGAGATTGCAACCACAAACCTTATCGATCTTATCAAAAATTAACTTTCTTAAACGTAATTCATGATTTTTCAAAACATCCTGGTTATTTTCTAGATTCGGGATTGGAATTAATAAATAGACTATATCCTTACCCTCAGGAGCTAAAGATTGGTCGGTTACCGTTGGCAGATGCACATAAAAAGATGGATCCTCAGGATTGATTTTGGCTTTAAATATTTCGTCTAAGTTTCTATTCAGATCCCGGGCAAAAAATAAGTTATGGTGCGCCAGATTTTTGAGTTTTTTGTTAATCCCTAAATAAATTAAATAGGTCGAACAGGAATATTTAAAATGCGGTATTTTACGTTTTAACAAATCTGTCTGGGCATAAGGATAATCGGCGTTAATTACCGCGTAATCAGCTTCGGCGTGCTTTTGATTTCCTTGCAATAAAATCTTCCCTTGCCCCTGCTTGATATTATTTATTTCGGAATTATAATTTATTTTTACACCAAGCTGCTTAGCTAATTTTTCTAACGCTAGAGGTATTTGGTACATTCCCCCCATCGGATGAGAGATTTTCTGCACATGGTCAGCATAAGAAATTATACTATAAAAAGCCGGAGCTTGATACGGCGAGACCCCCATAAACATTGCTTCAAACGTAAAAGCGTAGCAAAGCTTATCGCTTTTAAAATATTTGCGCGCCAACTGCCAATATGACTGAAAAGCGCGGATTTTTCCGATTAAACTCCAGTAATAAGGATTAGCTAACGACTTATAGGTTACGCATTTATAAAGCAGCGGTTTAACAATATCATACAGCCTGGTAGTTTCTTGAATAAACTTATCAAATTGCCGAGCTGCACCTTTCTCGATACGCTCCAGTTCCTGCTTAGTACGCCGGCTATCCTGATAAACACTAAGAGTTTCACCATCAGCATAAAAAATCTTATAGCTTGGGTCAATAACGCGCAAATCCAAATAATCCTTGATCTCCCGGTTGCAATAAGCAAAAACTTCGGCAAAAAAATCCGGCATGAGCACAAACGAAGGACCGGTGTCAAACTTAAAACCCCGGTCCTGAATTATATTATTGCGCCCTCCGCAATATCCTAATTTTTCGTAAATTTCTACTTCGCACCCATCCTGAGACAAGCGGCAAGCAGTAGCTAAACCGCCGACTCCGGCACCAACTATGACAACTTTTTTAGCCAAATCCTATAGCCCCCTTACCATTCTCTCTGCCTCTCTCCAATCATTCGCCGAAGTGCCTTCCGGTTTACCTTTACTTTCCCAGATAGAGCGGGCAACTGACTTAATTTTTTCATCAAGCTCTGCTTTGCTTTCTTCAACAATTCTATTATAGAGCCAGGCAATTAGCGCTCCTACGCAAAATGCAAAAGAAAAACCCCACATAGAATTTATTAACACACCAGCCAGTGTCGGCCTATACCCCATATAAACTAACTCCATGGTTTTACTTAATCCACTCTCCCAATAAAAAAATATATTCAATGTGCCGACAACCAAAGTAAGGCCGGCTGTAACAAGGCCGCAAGCAATTCCTAAAGCTTTTACACTTAACTTTGCCATAACTTCCTCCTTTTGTTTACAAACATGCATCCACCCTAGGCTAAATACAGTTAGCTTCGGTGCCCTAAAAAACTATTGTTTTATTTTCGTGCTTAATAATCCGGTAATCAATATAACTGGATATTGCTTTCGCCAAGGCTTTTTTCTCTAAATTTTTACCTTTTCTTATTAAATCCTGGCGATTATCCTTATGCGATACATTTTCAACTTCCTGAGCAATAATCGGGCCTTCATCAAGTTCATTATTGACAAAATGCGCAGTTGAACCGATAACCTTAACCCCTTCAACAAGCGCTCTGCCTGCCGGGTCAGCGCCTTTAAAAAATGGCAGAAAACCATGATGAATATTAATGACATCCTTATGATACTTTTGCAAAAAATCCGGTGAAAGTACAAGCATGTAGCGCGCTAAAACTAAAAAATCCGTTGAGGTTAAAACGTAAGACAAAAGCTCTGATTCGCGGCGATTGTCTTTATCCGCAGGCACATAATAAAATGGTATGTCATATCCGGAAACTAATTTACGATGCTTTTCATAATTACTTAAAACAAAAGGTATCTTGATTTTCAATTCTCCGGAACTCCACAAATACAACAAGTCGACCAGGCAATGATCCGGTTCAGACACAAACACGCCCATACGCAAAGAATCTGACTTATCATAAAGATTCCAATCGGCATTAAACTCTTTTCCAACAGGTGAAAATTCCGAAGTCAATTCATCCTTAGTATGCTGTTCTTTAGTTAAAATAAACTCAACCCGTATAAAAAAATGCCCGCCTTCCGGATCTGTGCTATGCTGGTCAGCGGTAACAATATTTCCTTCATGCTTTAAAATAAAATCAGAGATCTTAGCAATGATACCTTTTTGATCCCGGCATTGTAACAATAAAACATATGTACGCATATAACCTCCCTGCCTGCTAAACTTTTATCAGAATAAAAGTATTATACCTTAATATCATAAATTTATCTAGCAGCCAATTCTACTTTTTTCTTAAGTTAATTCAACTGCTCAAGCTCGCTATTCAGCAAATATTTTTTCATCTTTAGCCCTCCCTGGTAACCACCCAATGCGCCATCGGAACGGATAACGCGATGGCAAGGAATAACTATTGGGAAAGGATTATTTGCCAGTGCCCTTCCAACAGCCCGGGCAGCTTTAGGTTTCCCGATATACTTGGCAATAAATTGATAGCTCCGCACTTTCCCCCGCGGAATTGCGGCTGCAGCACGTAAAACTTTTTGTTGAAAAACCGGACAAAGGTCAAAACGCAGCATGCCTAAGGCAAATCGGATATTTTTGCCAGCCAGAACTGCCGTGACCTGATTAGCCAACTTATTGATTTTTGAACAGGATAAAATAACCGGATTTGGGAATGTTTTAAAATTTTTGGATAAAATAATGCGCAATACTTTAGGCTGGCCATTGTAAACTGACCAAAAAATAACAAAATTAACCCCTATTTTTGCATTCATCAAACTGTCCTTATTTTTACATAACTATTTCTTTAATTTCTTAACGGCTTCCTGCATCTCCGGGCTGTTTACCATATTCATAAATCTGGGGTTTTTCATCAAAGCCTGAATATTATTTGTTTTTGCGGCTTCAATGATCTCAGGATCACTAGCCATGGCCTGAAGTTCGGGGTTACTCGTTAAGCTTATAAGTACGGCTGCGTTTTCTGGATTTTGCATTAACGCCTGGCCATAAGCATTAACTTGGGATTGATTCGGATTATTCCCCTGAAGGATAGGGCTGGCAGGTATACCGGATGGAGCACTCTTTACGGATTCAATCTTAGAAATCTTCTCCGATCCTACCTTCATTTCTCCGACTGTCGTGGTATTTATAGTATAAATACCGTTTAGATAAGAAACTATCTCGCCATTAATTACACTGCCATCAGATAATTCAATTTTGCTTAACTGTGCACAATAAACAGCTGTATTTAATGCAAAAAATAAGGCACAAAAAACAATGAACTTTTTCAAATCTTCCTCCTTTCGAATCGAGAAAAAATAGTTAACTATAAATTAAATATTGTCAAAATAACGTATAAATAAAAGGAGCAACCGTACTACTCTGCGTAAAAAATATAAGCATGCCAAGCAATAAAAGCATTATAATTATCGGCGTCAACCACCATTTCTTCCTGGTTTTTAAAAAATCCCAAAATTCCTTTAAAATGCCTAGATTCTTCATAAAGCTAGAATCTCCTTTCATAATCCAAGGGGTTAGGCTCTATCTTTTTGTTCCAATATGTGTCTCCTGTTTTCCTCCGCCCCAATAAATCAATTCTGAATAATTTCATAAACAAGCCTAACGGAGCAAAAATTGCATAAAACATAACAATTAGAATAAGCCGGGTATTAATCCAACCTAAAATAAAAACAAAACGCATCCAAATTATATACGCCGGCTTTAAAAAAGCAGGTAAAAACAATCCCGCAGCCGCGAATATGCCCGAAATTACAAGGCTAAACTGCGCACCGGCATATTTATGCCGGAAGAAAAGTAAACTTGAGATAACTAAAAAAATTAAACCAAAGGTTATCCCGAATTTTTTAAATGTTTTTTTATCCAAATTAAGTTTTTCCATTTTAATCTAATTCAAATTCCTTTCGCCGGTTTGCATCTTCGACAATAGGCTCCTGATCTTTCTTATTCAACAGAAAACTACCCAGCATTAAATAATCAATTTCCGTGCGCATAAAACATTTAAAAGCATCTTCGTAAGTTAAAACTAGCGGCTCTCCTCTGACATTAAAAGATGTATTGATTATAACCGGACATCCGGTTTTACTGCAAAACTTAGCAATCAGGTCATAATAAAGAGGGTTATCATCTTTATTAACTGTCTGGATCCGGGAAGAATAATCCACATGCGTTACTGCAGGGACCAAAGAACGTATTATCTTTAATTTATCAAATCCGCTTAAATCTGATTTTACCTCTAACCTTTTATCGCTTTTTACCGGGGACACCAAAAGCATATAGGGGCTTTCTTGGCCTAACTCAAACCATTCCGAAGCATCCTCCTTTAAAACAGCAGACGCGAAAGGGCGAAAAGATTCACGATGTTTGATCTTGAGATTCATCTTAGACTGCATACCCGGATTACGGGCATCCCCCAAAATACTTCTTGCCCCAAGAGCTCTAGGGCCAAATTCTATTCTCCCCTGAAACCAGCCAACAACCATGCCATCAACAATCAAATCGGAAACTTTTTCTACTATATCAGCATACCCCAAACGGACATAAGGAATCTTGCTTTTTTTAAGAAAGTCCTCGATATCTTCATCACTATAAGCAGGGCCCAACAATGAAGCTTTCTGTAAATTATTAGCCCCGTCTACACTACGCATATTACCTAAATATTTATACCAAACTAAAAGTGCCGCACCTAACGCGCCCCCCGCATCCCCGCTTGCCGGTTGCACCCAAATCTCTTTAAACAGGCCTTCACGGGAAATTCTTCCATTACCTACGCAATTCAACGCCACTCCTCCGGCAAGGCAAAGCTTATTCTGTCCAGTAACCTTATGAACATGCTTAACCATCTTAAGCATAATTTCTTCCGTTACTGCCTGGATAGAAGCGGCTAGATCCATATGTTTCTGAGTAATTTTAGTTTCAGGCTTTCTCGGGTTACCGCCAAAAAGACGATTAAAACGCCAATTTGTCATCCGCAGGCTATTACAATACCCGAAATATCTCATATTAATCTTAAATGAACCGTCATCTTTTAGATCAATCAGTTCTTTAAAAATTATATCTTTATATATCGGCCGGCCATAAGGAGCCAGCCCCATAAGCTTGTACTCTCCGGAATTAACCCTAAAACCGATATAATAAGTAAACGCCGAATACAACAAGCCTAGAGAATTAGGGAATTCGAGATACTGTTGAATAGTTAAGTTGTTGTCTTGACCAAGGCCAAAACTTGCCGTCTCCCATTCTCCAACTCCGTCTATTGTTAAAAATGCGGCCTCTTTAAAAGGCGAAGGATAAAACGCACTTGCGGCATGCGACTCATGATGCCCGGTATAAAGAACTTTCCCGTTAAAACCCAGGCGAGCCCTGATTATCTCAGTAACCCAAAGCTTTTGCTTAAGCCAAACAGGTACTGCTTCAATGAATTGGCTTATTCCGCTTGGAGCATAACTAAGCGCGGTTTCCAAAATACGCTCAAACTTAATAAACGGTTTTTCGTAGAATACAACAAAATTTAAATCCTTGCCGCCAATCCCTGACTTTTCTAGGCAATAATTTATAGAATTGATCGGAAAACCGGCATCATGCTTTTTGCGGGTAAAGCGCTCTTCCTGGACAGCAGCGATAATCTTGCCATCGCAAACTATACACGCCGCGCTATCATGATAGAAACAAGAGATTCCTAATATATACATTTTATCCGCCTGACAACCAAAAGTGCATATAGAATTATCTTACAAAATATCCTGCCAAACGCCACTGACCATCCTGATCCTTCATGACAGTAACTGTTTCTATAGCAGATGCTTTATTTCCAAAAACTGTATTAAAACTCAAGATATAATATTCTTCATCCGGAGCTGCCGGTATTGTCTTTTGATATTTCTTTGCCGCTGATTTAGTGTAACTTAAATTTATTATAGCCTAAACAAAAAACCCTGCAAACAATATACTAAACACACTCTCTATCTTTAGTAATGTAGACAGTGTATGTAACTATATGCGATTCTTGATATTACAGAAGAAATACGCAATAATTATCTCTAATATATTTGTTACATAACAATATAATTTATAACGGGTTACATAAACTGTCTACCGATCTTCTTACCCTAATCGCGCAGCAAGCTCTTTTGCTTTAGCTTGAGCTTCATTTATTTTCTGAGTCTGAAGATCCCCGCCCATATCCATGGGTTGGGCGTTAATAAAACTAAGATCCGTGACACCAATGAGCCCGAATACAAAACGCAGATACGGCTCTTGAAAATCCCCCGCGCGCCTCTCAGGAACAGTATAATCCCCGCCACGGCTGGTAATCACAATCACCGGCTTATTTTTTATCAATCCTTCGACTCCGGTAGCCGTATATCGAAACAGGTATCTCGGTTGTAAAATAACATCCAGATAATGCTTTAATGTATACGGAATACTGAAATTCCACATCGGAGTGCTGACAAGATAAGCATCCGCGGACTTAAACCGCTCGATATGCGCAATGATTTCCTTCCAGGCTTCTTTTAGCTCCTCGGGAAGATCTTTACCCCCTAAAAGTACATATTTACCGTCCAGGCGCCTAGCGCTAAGCAAAGGCAGCTGTTCCTGAGTAAGATCCAACTCCTCAACCACCCAATCCGGATGACTTTCCTTAAACGTCTTAAGAAAAACCGCTGAGACCCGTAGTGTACGTGATTCTTCTTTACGCGGTGAAGCAATAATATGCAGAAGTTTTTTCATTTTTCCCTCGCAATCTTATTTTTATTTACCATTAATCATCCCGATTCCTTAGTTGATTGAATCAAAACCTTCCTTTTACGCAACAACTTACCGCTGCGGACTACTTTTATTTTAGTTGGTCAGTTAGATCGATAAAATTTTGCTGCTGATCATCTATGACTATGGATTTTTTGGCGGATCCCGGCTCAAAGCTGAATTTCTTTAAGTCGATCATCTTCCACGCGGTATTTTCGTAAGTTTTATAATACAAAATACGGTTCGTCAAATCTTTAATCACCACCCATTGGGCATAACCTTGCATATGCACTAAAGGAGCAGGATTCTCCTCAATCACCCCTTTAGGAATATCCACCACGTTTAAAAGATGTTCCGCCAGATTTACGGCCTCAAGGGCATCTTTTGCCGACAGAGAGGCGTCTAAAGAAAACGCGACGCGCACAAACCTTGACGGAGGAGTCCAGTCACCGGGTAACCCCAGCAGGCCGCTGCCAACTCCGGTGGGCTCTAATTTTAAGCCGTTAAGCATCCGGGTTTTTTTATCTTGCGCCTCCAGATTAATATAATTTCTTAAGTTATTAATCTGCCACTCAAAATCCGGGCGATTAGTCATTACGCCTAACGGATTATCATAAACTTTCACCTTCCCACCGATAAACTCAATCACCAGGTTCTTCCCCAGAGCATCATGTACAGCAACATGCATGTACAATTCTCCGCCTGTTTCTTTCAAGTTATTTCCCGCAACATTCATTTTAGATAAAGCTCCTTTTACCTCTTCAACGGTTGCGAAATTTCCCATAATCCAGGACCCAAAATCGTTAACCGTTACGAATTTCCCTGGGACTGCCTCCTGATATTCCGCCCCGGTAAACATTAAGGCGTCAAAAGCCAAGCCTTCCTCATTAAAACCCTCCACATAGCAATTTTTAAGATTATAAGCATCTATTCCCAGAAAACCGTATTTATTCGTCCAGGTTATTCCCTTGGCCCCCTTGTTATTTATGCTAACAAACTGTTCACCGATTGGCACGATAATCGCCTTAGAATGTAAATCCACGGGAAATTCCATAGAGCGGCCGATCACCACCGTGCCGTCTTTAGCCTTCACCTGAAAATCCGTGCAAGCAAAAGATGAACCTCTTGCCAGCGTAAAGAAAATCCCCGTTGCAACCAAAACAACCGCTAAATACCTTTTTACCATACCAACCTCCTTTTTACACAAATACACCTCGCTTAAGAAGTAAGAAGTAGACAGTGTATGCAACTATTTAAAACTAAAAGAATTACAAAAGAAATACAGATAATCTTAAGTTAAAATATTTGTTATATAACACTATTGGTTGCAATAAATTACATAGACTGTCTACATTTCTACTATGTTATTTTTCTTGAGCAAAAAGTAATCCGGTAGATAACAATACCATTACCGCGCAACAAATAAATCTTTTCATATATGATCCAGGCTTCCCCGGCCTCCCTACCTTAACATCACTTAACCTTATTTTAAAATAATTATTAACGTCCCACTAACAATAAGCCCGATTCCAACCCACTCATATATTCCCGGGCGTTCACCCAAGAATAAAAGCGCCAAGAATACCGCAAATACCACACTTAATTTATCAATCGGGGCAACCAAAGAAGCCGGTCCTGTCTGCAGGGCCCGGTAATAGCATATCCAGGATAGCCCGGTTGTAATCGCGGACAAAACCAGGAATATCAAACTGCGGCGATTAATCTCAAAAGGATTTTGCCATTCCTTGCGGATAACAACTAATATCCCTAAAAATAAAATAATCACCACCGTACGTATTAAAGTAGCCAGATTTGAGGAAATATTCTTTACTCCAACCTTAGCTAAAACCGCGGTCATTCCCGCGAACACCGCCGACCCAATCGCGAATATCTTCCAATCCAACATCTAAAACATCTCCAATTCAAACCCCTGAAGCATCTCCTAATTTTAGACTTTGCGCAAACTTCTTGACCTTGCCGCGAATTCCTCTTGTATCCTGAACTTCTCCCGACTCTCGCGCGTCAGGCACCAGGAGAGAACTAAATCTCATATCACTGTAATCCGCGATAAGCTTAAAAGACTTCTCGACTATATCCAACCCGGTATCTTCATAAGCGCTTAAGATAAGGCCCATCGCCTTTCCTCTCATCGGAGAAGTAAAAGTATTAGTCTTATTATCCCACTTATAAAGCGAAAACATCCGGTCGATAATCAACTTAAGTTGGGCGCTCGGCCCGTAGAAATAAAGCGGTGTGGCAAAAACGATCACATCCGCCTTCTGCATCTCTTTTAAGACATCATTGACGTCATCTTTTATCACGCATTCATACTTTGCGCTTTTCTGACAGGCCCGGCAGGAGGTACATCCGTTTACCTTAGATACCAAAGACGCCGCACACACAATCTTGACGCTTGCGCCCTTTGCGCGCGCCTCCGCGCTGAACCAGGAGACAAGCTTGGTGGTATTGCCGTTCTTCTTCGGACTGCCGTTTAAAATAAGGATTTTATTCAATCCCGTCACAACCTTTCTTATCTTTATCGTTAATCATAAAAACAAAAACGCTACTTTTCCTCATAATGCGCATGCGCCTTGGTGACCTTGCGATCAAGGCCAAAAGAGAAAACTTCAACGGCAATCCTTCCGCCAACACCCCGATACTGGATTGTAATACTGTTTACTCCCGCACAAACCATCATTAGCTCAAAACGCAGATTGGGAACCATTTGCAATGCCTTAGCCCAATAAGCGCCAACCGCATCCTTCCCCTTCAAAACTCCGGAAGAATTAGCCATAATCTCCACGATCATCGGCGAAGCCATCTCAAAATCATCACTATAATGAGAAAGAATCCTTATCAGATCATGGCTATTCCAAGCACTAATCCAATCATTGGCAAAATCTACCGCGAAACTTTTTTCCATCTTCCTTCACGCTCCGGGATGTAAACAGTTTACATAACCGCTTAATATCCTAACACTAACAAAACAAATGCACATAGCCTATTCCAAATATTTGTTTCATAAATTTACCACTCATAACAAGTTACATAGACTGTCTACTATTCGCAAAAAAATTAATCCGAGCAATATATGTTTATATTCTCCCGCATCTATATTCTTGCGCAACTTATTTCGCCGATTGCCACAGCGTGGCTTCAAATGGTTCTATTTTTTTGTTTTACTATCGGATTTCTTGACTCTAGACATAATTAACCTTTGTATTGCATCCTGAAACAAAAAACCTCCGCCCTATCCGAGCGAAGGTTTGATTATATTATAGTGGCAGATTCACCATTCAAACATACCACTTTTACCTGATTGTTATCCTTTTTATACCCCAAACCAGACTCCTATCAACGCATTTTCTTAATAATATTCTAACACATTAACAGAGAATCGCAAACTAAAGAATGTCTTTAAGTTTATTTAAAAACAATTCGTCGATCTTTAGTAGAGAGCACCACCCCTTAACGCTATTCTACCCTAAGTACGAGGTGAATTTTACCTCACACCCCTTTGGTTCGAGTATTCTCGAGGAACCAAAGGCAAAAAAAACGCCCAAGCATTTACTTGGGCGTTTAAGATTGGCTCCCCCTCTAGGACTCGAACCTAGGACCTGGAGATTAACAGTCTCTCGCTCTACCAACTGAGCTAAGGGGGAATAAAATCTAATTGTGGTGCATTTTATCACTAAATAATCTGATTTTCAAGCGCTTTTATCTGGCCTTGAATCTCTAAAATCAGCTTTTCAATCTCTTTCATCCGACGGCCATACTCTTTAGCTGTTTCTTCGTCGCGGTAAAAATGCGGGCTGGACAAAGCACGCGCTTTAGCATAACTCTCCAATTGCAGTTCTTCTATTTTTTTCACCAGCTTATTAATTTTATCACGGATTACAGAATTATTGGTCTTACGTTTTTTCTCATCGATTTTAACCAAACGCTCTTCTTCTTTAGCTTTCTCTTTTACTTCATCGATTGGTTTATGAGAAACAGATTTTGATCTTTGATTTTCTGCCGAATCAGTCAAAGTATCGCGCTTCTCAAGGTAATAATCAAATGTCCCGGGGAACTTCCTGATCCTGCCGGACTTAACCTCAAAAACAATATTTGCTACCGAACTAACAAAATAAATATCATGGCTGATAAAAACAATTGTGCCTTCATAATTTTTTAGCGCCCGGACTAAAGCATCAACCGCATCCACATCAAGGTGAGTGGTCGGTTCATCTAAAAGTAAAAAGTTCGGCGGATTAATCAAAAGCTTAGCTAAAATAAGCCGGCTTTTCTCCCCTCCGGACAACACCTTAACTTTTTTCTCAGCATCGTCACCGCTAAATAAAAACGCACCCAAAATAGTCCTGACCGCTTCTTCCGCCATATAACCGGGAGCTGCCGAATAAGCTTCCTGCAAAACAGTATTTTCGATATTCAAAACATCAGTACGAGTCTGCGAAAAATATCCGATGTCCACATTGTGTCCGATAGCCCTATTCCCGCTATCTATTCCTACAATTCCAGCCAGAATCTTTAACAGAGTGGATTTCCCGACTCCATTTTCTCCGGCTAAAACCGCTTTCTCCCCTTGGGCTATTTCAAAATCTAAATCCTTATAAACCTGAATATCTCCATAAGCTTTTGAAATTTTTTCCAAATTAACTACCCGGTGCCCGGATCGACGGGTCTGCGGAAAAGTAAAACTGCTGATACTCTGGCGCGGGTCAGCAGGTAAAACAACTTTATCTTCTTCCATTTTTTCCAGAACACGCCGCTTAGCACGCACTGAAGCAGCCTTATTCGGTTGGGCATGGAACCTTGCCACAAATTTCTCTAGCTGCTCTATTTTTTTATCCTGTTCCTTAGACTGTTTAACTAAATGAATAAGCCTTTGCGCTTTTATTTCCTCATAATGCTCATAATTTCCCTGGACCTTAAAAATCGAACCATGTTCTAAAATCAAGGTATAGTTGGTAACGTCGGTTAAAAATGCCCGGTCGTGTGAAATCATAATAAATGTTCCCCTGAAACTCGCCAGATAATCTTTAAGCCATAGCGCAGCATTTAAATCTAAATAGTTAGTCGGTTCATCAAGCAGCAAAAGATCATACTGATAAGTAAGCAGTTTCGCTAAAAGAGCGCGCATCTGCCAGCCTCCGCTTAACTGCACGATTTTCCGGTTAAAATCTTTTTCCTTAAAACCCAGGCCCGAAAGAATTTTCTCAGCTTTATGCTCAAGCTCAAAAAAACCTAAAGTCTCCAATTCATGCAAAACCTCGCCGTAACGCTTTGATCCGGCTTCATTTTTAGATTCCAAAGCTTCTTTTTCTTTCTTAAAGCGCATGATCCTCTCATCGCCTTCAGTTAACTCCGCAAGCACAGTTTGTTCAGATTTAAAACTCGCCTCCTGGGGAAGATAGCCAACATGCACGCCTTTATTTAATCTTACTTCACCTTTAGTAGATTCAAGTTCTCCTAAAATTAAAGAAAATAAAGTACTCTTGCCTGTACCATTTGGTCCGATAAGGCCGATTTTTTCTCCTTCATTTATATTAAGAGAAATGTCCTCGAAAAGGACCTTACTTCCATAGTTTTTAGAGAGATTATTAATATTAATCATAACAGTTAGATAGCGCGGCGAGATTCTAAAGACTTCGAAAGGGTGGTAGCATCAGCATATTCCAGATTCGAACCAACTGGAATTCCTAAACCAATACGGCTCAAATGCACGCCTGATGGCTTAAGTATTTTAGTAAGATACATAGCCGTAGTTTCGCCTTCAGTATCCGCATCGGTGGCAATAATTATTTCTTTAATATTTCCCTGCTTTATCCTCTGAATAAGCCCTTCAATTTTTAAATCGCTCGGGCCTCTTCCTTCAAGAGGAGATATCGAACCAAGCAAAACATGATAAAGGCCGTGAAAAGCACCTGCTTTTTCAATCGCCGTAACATCGCTTGGCTTCTCAACTACACAAACTATATCCTTCTGCCTCCTAATATCCTGGCAAATTTTACAAGTATCCTCTTCGCTTAAATTATTGCAAATCTGGCATGAACGGACACTGCTCTTCACTTTATCCAAAGCCTCAGATAAAATCTTAATTTCATCTTTGGAAGCGCCTAGAACATGTGCGACAATACGCTCAGCGCTACGCCGGCCAACTCCGGGTAATTTAATCAAACACTCAATTAATTTTTCTATTGAAGCGGTATAATTTGCCATTTAGTCTTCTTTAATTACTCTTCCTCCAAACATATCCAAAGCAGATTTAACAAATGGATTGCTGCGCGTGTCAGTTTCTTGCTGCATTTCAGCTACCAAAATAAAATTTACCCTCAAGTCCGCATTACATAATTCCGAAGCAGCTTTCTCAACCATTGTTTTATTATCTTTACTCTCCAGGGATTCTTTATACAAAGAACAACTCTTCGGGAATGCCACAGTTATCAAATCACCATGCACTTTGGTCGGCTGGCCTTCACTTAAATAAGTAGATACTGACATTTTAATCTTGGCTAAATTATTTACAATATTACTCCAAACATTTTTGACAGTCTCTAAAGAAACAACTACCGCCGGCTGCTGAACTGATTGCTGCGTTGGCTGCTCTTGCGCTACCGGAAGCTTGTCTTTTTTAACCGGCATAGCCGCTGGTTTTGTTTCAACAATAGGTGTAGATTTAATCTCGGGCAGCGGACTATTAGATGAATTTAATTGATTTTTATACGCCAGCCTGACTAAACTTATCTCAAGCGGTATACGCTGAGAATCCAGCCGCTTGGTCATCTCCTGAGTGGCAACTAAAACATTAAAAGCAGTAAAAATCTCCTCCAGGCTAAGTGACTGGCTCTGTTTAAATAATCGATCACAGATCTCTTGCGGCAAATCAACTAATTTTGAATCAGCCTTGGAAACTTTAGCGACCATTAAATTACGAAAATGTTCGATCAGATTAACCAAAAATACCCCGGGATCTTTCCCATCATCGATAATATCGTTGAAAAGCTTTAAAGCCTGCGCCGGATCTTTCTGTATGATCATGTCGGTAAGATTAAATAAAACATCCTGCTCAACCATGCCCAAAACAGAGATAGCATCTTTTAAAGATACTTTACCTTTTGAAAAAGAAACTAACTGATCCAAAACTGATTCCGCATCTCTCAGGGAACCATCACTGCTTTTGGCAACCGCAAAAAGCACTTCCTTATCTACTGCAATTTTCTCCTGGCTGATAATTTTCTCAAGCTGGGAAATAATTTCAATTACAGTAATCCTGCGGAAATCCATACGCTGGCAACGGGAAATAATTGTCGGGATAACTTTTTGCGGATGAGTCGTAGCAAAGATGAACTTGACAAACTCCGGAGGCTCTTCTAAGGTTTTAAGCAAAGCGTTAAACCCGTCGGCAGTTATCTGGTGGACTTCATCAATAATGTAAATTTTATATTTACCATTGGTTGGTGAAAATTTGACATTTTCACGCAATGCCCTGATCTCATCGATACCACGGTTCGAAGCGCCATCTATCTCGATAACATCCAAGGCTCTGCCCTGATTAATCTCAAGGCAAGAGGAACATTTTTGGCAGGGTTTTAAAGTAGGGCCTTCCTTACAATTAAGCGCTTTGGCAAGAATTCTTGCGGTTGAGGTCTTACCCACTCCTCTTGGCCCGGTAAAAAGATAGGCATGAGCAAGCCGGCCCTTCTGAATTGCATTTTTCAAAGTACCGACAATATGGTCTTGGCCAATAATACTTTCAAAATCCTGCGGGCGCCATTTTAAAGCAAAGACGGTATATGACATAAGGAAATAGAAAAACTGTTATTTTTTATTAATCTGGATTTGCTGAACTTTTACGCCTTTTCCTGCCAAGTATTCAAAGACACGCTTAACTTCTTCATCAAGGCCTTCTATCTGCAGAATTGACCAACCGGCATCCATGGAAAAAGATGCTTCAATAATATTTAAATTAACATCAAATTTTTTACAAATATAACAAATTATAGATTCATCTTGCAGTGCACCCGGGAAGGTCAATCCGATGGACATATTCATTTATTATGCTCCTTAAGTTAATGCCCTTACCATTTAAGGTTAAGGGGTTAGATCTTAGAAACTTCAATTGCCTTAAGTTTTTCTAACCAAACTTTTGCCTTTTCGGGAGGAAGCGGAGATTTTTTTATAGCATAATGCCATATATGAAACCCTTCGTCAGTTCTTTTTAACCTGGCGATTTCCGACTCTCCTGCTTGGTTCTTTTCACCCGGAATAGTCCACTTCCATATACGTTCATCTTCGGATTCATATAAAGATTCCCATTTCATTAAAGGATACTCTGCAAACATAGCTTTCTTTTGGAGAGATATAAAAGTATCCAAGCTTACATTTTTATTTAATCCGGGGAAAAACTGGATAGTAACAAGCTCGGACCAGTTTTCAACAACCTCCCCATCAAGTACATACTCCTCATACACAGCACCTTTTTCATTCTGCGACCAGCCTAATTTCCAAACTCGATCATCGAATAAAGGCTTAATCTTTTCTGCAGCATGGACGTTAGCCCAAAAACACAAAGTAACGCTAAACAGAAAAATAACAAAAAATTTCTTCTTCATAAAATTTTATCCAATTAAAACGGAGAGGCTGGGATTTGAACCCAGGGACCCGATTGCTCAGGTCAACTCATTAGCAGTGAGTTGCTTTCGACCACTCAGCCACCTCTCCAGAACTTTTAACTTTATTTCTTTTTTTCTTAAAAAAATCTTTAAGCAATGACCCGCATTCTTCCTTCAAAATACCTCTAACTACTTTAATGCGGTGATTTAATTTTTTATGATTTACAATATTAACTACCGAGCCGCAAGCTCCGGTTTTTGGATCGCTTGCGCCAAAATATAGATTCTTTATTCTCGCTAAGACCAATGCCCCGGCACACATGCTGCAAGGTTCAATTGTAACATAGAGGCTGGCCTCATTCAACCACTTTGTCCCCAGGTAATTTGCCGCACTAGTTATGGCGATTATTTCAGCATGAGCTGTGGGGTCTTTCAGGCGCTCAATCTGATTATAGCCGCGGGCGATAATCTTATCTTTGTAGACAATTACCGCACCAACAGGGACTTCATCTTCGCAAGCAGCCCGCTGGGCTTCTTTCAAGGCCTCTTGCATATATGTAATTTGTTTTTTAATCACGATAAAAGTGCGCCCAGCTGGGGTCGAACCAGCAACAACCAGCTCCGTAGGCTGGTGCTCTATCCAGTTGAGCTATGGGCGCAAATGTTTGAGTATTTTACCATACCGGAAAGAATAAATCTATACGCTTATTTAAGAAATATGCCAGATATTTTCTTTATACTGATCAAGCATGCGATAAGTATTGAACCTTGCAGAAACGCAGAGACACTCAATCATCATATCTATCCATTGTGAAGAAGTATTTACCTTGCCTGACTGATTAGTTTCATAATACAAACTCATTAATCCTTCTAAGGCATGGTACAATTCTTCAGAATCATCATTCATGTGTAAGTCAGACTCATTACCTACGCTTCCTTCGCTGTTTATATAACCAAAAAACGCACCGATTTTTTTATCAGTTACTTCGGCTACCCAGCCGTCAACCGTAGTCATTTGCAAGATACCGTTTAAAATCGCCTTCATTCCGCTTGTTCCGCTGGCCTCAAAAGGCGGCAAAGGATTATTTAACCAAACATCCACTCCGGAGGTTAACATTTTAGCCAAAGAAATATCATAATTCTCTAAAACAATTATTTTTAGTTTCTTATAATCTACATCCAACCGGTCGACCTTATCCAACATCTCATTAATATAGGTAAAACCCAGATTGTCGTTAGGGTGAGCCTTGCCGGCTAGAATAATTTGCAAAGGCCCAACATCGCGGGCAATACGCACCAACCTGCTTATATCATGCAAAATCAGGCTTGGGCGCTTATAAGCAGCCATTCTTCTCGCCCAGCAAATAGTAAATACATCTTTATCCAGCGACCATTTTTCCAAAAGATTACAAAGATTAACCTTATTTAATTGATGCGCCTGCCATAATTGAGCACGAAAATCAAAATTATTTTTTAATTCATCTGCCTTGGACAAGATCATGGGGTTACTTTTAAAATCATGGAAGGTTGCCTGAAATTTTTCAAAAAGGTCACTGAAAGCCGGTGAAATCCAGGTATGCGGATGCACACCATTAGTTACATATTGTATCTGATCCTTATAAGCAGGAAATTGAATATGCATTACCTTCTGATGATTATGAGAAACCGCGTTTATCTCCGAGGAAACATTCATAGAAAGTAAAGTAAGATTGGCCACCCCTGAACGCTCTTTACCAAATTTCTCAATTATATCTGTATCTTCTCTTTTAAGAACTTTATTTAAATCGTCAAAAGAAAAACGGTCATGTCCGGCTTCAACCGGAGTATGGCAAGTATAGACAAATTTGCGTTTTAGTTTATTTAGCTCCTCATCGGCTAAGCCTCTGGCTTTAGCAACAAAAGCAAACACAGCATGCCCCTCATTAAGATGATAAGTATCAATATTATACCCTAATTCATCCAGCGCGCTTATTCCGCCGAAACCAAGCACCACTCTTTGCAACAGCTTTAGGAATACATTATCGCTGCGATAAAGCTGGTCAGTTAATTCTTTACCGCGCGGGCTATTCGATTCAATATTAGAATCAAGCAATATCAACGGCACAACTGCATCATGCTTCTGGCTATAAACATAATACTTCCAGAGTTTAAGATAAACGTCTTCAGATTTAAGGGAAATTTTGATTTTATTTTTTAAAGGGATTAACCCAGGATAGCTGTAAGGATCCCAATGCATTTTTTCAGGAGCCTGGCCATATTTAAACCAGAACTTCTGCCGGAAATAACCTGAATTCCAAAGTATTCCAATGCCGGCTACAGGAAGATTATAATCAGCCATAGTCTTAACTGTATCCCCGGCTAAGATACCTAAGCCGCCGCTATAAATAGGCAGGTCGATAATATTATCCTGATGCAAAGCAAAAAAATAATCCGCCACACGGAAATTTGAAAAAACCGCATTCTCCGGAAGTTTATTTTTTGAATTCAATGGCAGCTGGCTGGATAACTTATTATAACAGCTGGTGGCTAATCCATACTCCATAGAGAAATAAGCAATCCCGCCTTTTGCGGTAGAACGCAGGCGTTTCTCCGCGTTAACAATACTTTTTAATGGCATGCCAAAATAGCTGTCGTTTTTTATATCTAAAATATAATTGCCATCACGGTCATCGACATCAACCAGTGAATAAAATTCATCAACCAAATTATCTTTAGTCATCAGTAGCCCTATCTCCACCTAAAATGCAAATAAACTCTTCCCCATCCCTTTTCCGTCTTTTCCAGCCTTGTATAAAGTTGACGGATCTCTTTCTTATTTAAAAAATTAAGTATACGTTTTTTCACGCTCTCGGCAGCAGGGCCGTAAGCAATTTCAACCAAGCTGGCACGGCCGTCAACCGCCTCTTGGATAATCTCAGCCATCTTAACTTCCATATCCGGAATTACCGGAAAAAGATTAAGTTTTAATTTCATTGTTTATGCTTTACGAAGCCTCTGTTCGTTGTTGCGCGGGCTTTAAGCGCCTTAGCTTCGCCTTCTGGTTTTTGGTAAGGAGTAGCCCATTTTGATTTCTTACGCCAACGCATCGGATTAGCTTTGAATTTAGGCTCAAGCGCAGAAATAACAGCCCCGGACTTCACTTGGCGTTTTAAATAACTAATCGTACGCCTGCCCTCTTTAAACTTGCCTGTATGCTTATAAACAAGAGGATCCTCGGGTTCACTTTTTTTATAATCCTCCGGCTCGCTCTCATGTTTCTTGGACAAAGCGGTCATAACGTTAATCTGCCTGCCCAATATTTCTTTGTCCTGTAAAGCAGTAATTGCCGCCAGTGCTTCTTGCTCATCCGGCATCTCGACAAACCCAAAACCCCGGGATTTCTTGCCATTTTTGTCCATAACAATTACCACGCTCTCAACCTGGCCAAAATGAGCAAAAGCCCTTAAAACATCCGATTCTTTAGCCTCAAAAGATAAATTTCCGACGAAGATATTCATTTTTATTTATTATAGTTAAACGGTAACTCTATTGGGACTACATGTTATTCCAGGGATTAAACAAAAAAACAGGGATTCTTTCCGGTACGCTCCCTGCTCTTGTCGTAACAAACTATTATAAAACTAATACTTTTAATGTCAATGGATTATACTCTTCGTATATTTAGCGCCTTTAGGCTTTATTTAGGATAAAAAAGGAGTGTATTTCTATTAAAATATAGAGGTTTTAAAGGAGCCCTACTCCCCATTTAGGATTAAATACCGTTTAATCGGCAGACTGGTATCTTAAAAATTATAGTTTCGATGATTTTTTATGTAAAAGTTTCTCGGTCCCGTAAAAAATAGTTTCAGCTAGATTAACCCGGTTAAGATGCACTTTGATCTCAGAATCCACAGAGGTAATCTGAAATGTTTTCTTATCATTAGCCCAAGGCAATCTTATAGTATTAATACCTAGAAATGAAATCTTTTTAATCAGGCTGTAGATGATCGGATTAAACGCATCAACCTGGCTGCCTGAGAATACAATCTGATCCAGCCCGCCTAAAACAGAAATACCTTCTCCAATGTATTTTAATATTTGCGCCTGATACACATCAAAAGCCACGTTCACCTTGGGGTCTTTACCATAAAATTTTAATAATTCATTTAGCTCTAAATCATAACCCGTAAGCCCCAAAAACCCGCTTTCATTTTTTAAGATATCATCGATTTTATAAATTGAAAATTTATGAACATTTACCAGATAAAAGACTATTCCCGGATCCAGGTCTCCGCAGCTGGTCCGGGACATGACACCTTCTAACGGTGTAAACCCGAGGCTGATCATTAATGGCTTGCTATCTTTAATCGCGCAAACTGTAGTTTGTTTATCAAAAACTATAGAAATACATTTTCGCCCCTGGGGGAACATGCCCGAGTTAGCTTCATGGTATATCCCATGGAAACCCCATTTTTTTATTTTATTATCCTTATGGAACTCCTGCGGAATCGCATAATATTTTTCTTCTTCCGGCAGCTTGGAAAAAAAAGAGGTTTCAAAAAAAGCAATTTGCGGAATATCTTTAAAATCACGGTAAAATATTTTCAGCATATCCAATATTAAAGGTATATAAAAAGGGAAAAATTCAGTCAGCTTGCTGAATTTAGTAAAAAACTGTTGATTAATTACTGTGGTTTTATCAAAAAAATCCCCCCCGAATAAAATCCTGAATGAGATCGCCTCGATCTTGCTGCTGCCGGTAAAATTAAGAATATCATTTTTAAGTGTTTTGCTCGTTCTGACTTCTTCTATATCCTTTACAAAAAAATGCGACAGCCCCATATTTTTTTGTTTATAAATCCAAAATTTAACATCCTTCAGATTCATTTCAATTACGAGTATCATTTTTTATTAACTCCTTATAAGTTTCTTTGGCAATCATAAGTTCTTCATTGGTCGGAACAACCAGTATCTTTGTTTGGCTCTGCGCAGACCCTAGCTGGGCTATTCCATCCTGATAAGCCTGATTTTTATCTTTATCTAAACTAATCCCTAAAAAATCCAGGTTAGCGCAAATACTCTGGCGCAATAAAGGGACTCCGGTACCCAATGAATCTGTGAAAATTAAAATATCCGCTTTTTTAAGGATTAAAACGTAAAAACTTAAATATGCCTTTACCCTCTGCACATACATATCAAATGCCATTTTTGCCTTTTGATCGGTATCAATGTTGCCAACCACATCCCTTAGATCCGAGGAGGAACTGAACAGGCCTAAAATCCCGCTTTTCTTATTAAGGATATTTTCAGCCTCTACCGGGGAGAAATTCTCTTTGAACATTATGTAAAAAATAACTCCTAAATCCAGGTCCCCGCAGCGGGTATTCATAACCAAGCCTTCTAAAGGCGTGAACCCCATAGAAGTGTTAAATGATTTACCCCGATTGATTGCACAAATACTGGATCCTCCTGTGCCCAAATGGCAGCTGATTACCTTCTGCAATTTAGGATCCCGTTTTAAAAATCTGCAAGCCTCCTCCATTACATACTGATGCGATATACCATGAAAACCGATTTTCTTTAAGCCATATTTCTTGGATAATTTCACCGGAAGGGCGTAGGTGGAGAATTCAGCGGGTATAGTTTTATGAAACGCGGTATCGAACACAACGTATTGCTCAACTGCTTTGTATTTTCGGTTACAGAATTCAATTAAATTATAGATGATGGGATTATGAATTGCTGCTAAACTTAAAGTTTCTTTCAACTTACCTAAAACAATTTTATTCACTTTTACAGGCTTAGTAAAAAAATTACCGGGATGAACATAGCGGTGCGCAAAAATATCAAAAATTATTTCTTTATTCTCTCGCGCATCGTTAGCTATCAAGCTTAAAATTTTATTCAACGCCTCAGCGTGATCCTTAAGCTTAAGTTTAATAACTCTGGTTTTACCTAAAACCGAATGAGTAATTACAGAATCCCCCTGGGTTTTAATTCCCACTCTTTCAGCTTCCCCCTGAACCAGGCATTTCTCCTCCGGCATCCTAATTATCCTGTATTTCAAAGAAGAACTGCCGCAATTCAAGGTTAAAATATTGATCTTTGTTTTTTTATATTTCATCTGAACTCCAGCCAAATGTCGGTACCCCAATATTCCTTTGGATAATCAACGCTTGCCCGTATACTGCTCTTTCTAATTTATCCATACTCAGCGATTCAGTGTCTGAATCTATTGTATCCTCTAAGCCGGCACCGAAACCAATCGTAGGTATATTTAATTCCGCGCAAGTATATGAACCTTCAGTGATAATCTTCTTCCAATACCCAAAGGAAGATTTAAAACCGTTATCCACCAGGCTTTTAAGTGACTCTAACGCAAAAGGATGATGGCTTTCCATTACCCAGGGCTTAAATTCCTTCTCCGAAACAAGCTCTAAACCGGTATAGGTTTTTACTTTTTCCCTGGCCAAAGCGGTATTAATAGTTATATCCAACTCCCCCTTGTACACATTCTTAGCAATAGTCTTTGCTTTATCCAGAATACCGCTAAGATTTTCCTCAGGAATAAACACCCGGTCAACAACTACCCTGAACTCATTAAGTTCATCTTCCGGATGATATCCGCTATATCTGACATCCTTAATCCTGAGATTAGAATATCCCAAGTTAGAATCACTGGGTAATTGTTTTGAAGCTTTTTCCAATTCGCTGATTAAGGGGAACATTGCCCCCAGCATGTTCATGCTTTTATTTTCTAAAAAGTTCCGGTTCAGCCTGCCTTTAACAATTATTTCATATTCCATTCTTCCTTTGTGCCCGAGATGAATATTAAAATCAGTCGGCTCGCAAAGAATAACTCCGCGTATTTTTTTAAGCTTTGGTTTTAAATAATTCTCAAAAAGATACTTTATGCCTGAGTCGCAACACTCATGCCTGGGTATACAGCAAACAATTAAATCCCCGGTTAACGGCAACAATGTTCTTTTTACAAGCGCCCCGGAGTACACACTGGAAACTATTCCCCCTTTATATTTAACTACCCCGCTTTTAAGGCAAGCCTCTGTTCTCTGTTCTTGCGGCGACAGAATATCCAGGTGCGAAATAACCACCAGCGCATCTTTATTTTCGTATCCCTTAATAACTCCGATCAGATTACCTGACTTATCGTTAGTCACTTTATCAAAATTCAAGCTTTTCATCTCCTCAGAGATTAATTTAGTAAATTCTGACGTAGTGCCGGTAGAATTACAATCAGCAATTCTGCGGGAAAACTTAACCAGTGATTCATTCAATCCTTTTGCCTTAGCCTTAATTAAATCTTTCATTTTGTTCCTCCTGTTTTATATTAGTTAACATTATTAAACTATACTTAACAATTACTCCAAAAAAAATCCTTCCTTTTAAAAAGTAGGCGGCGTGACCACCCAAACAGCTTCTGCTTCTTCCTTGCCGATATTCTTAAACGCGTGTGGAACACTGGAATTAAAATAAATACTATCTCCCTTTTTTAAAATATATATCGTATCATTTAGTGTAATTTCTATTTCCCCCCTAAGGACCAAAACAAACTCCTGTCCAAAATGCTTATAAGAAGCCTCGCCGGAATTAGCCTTCTCGCTTAATTTAAACAACATAGGTTCCATTTGCTTATTTATGTCTTGGGAAGTCAAAAGATAAATATTAACCCCCTTACCTACCTGTTGTAAATATTTCCGCTGGCTGGCTTTAACCACAGGATTATCACTGGCTTTTTGCCCCTCCCCGATCAAATTACCGACAGTTGTCGAGAGAGTATCAGCAATATTTTTTAAAGTAGAAAGCGACGGAGAAGCCTTACCGGTTTCTACCTGTGATATAAAACTGGCACTAACCCCTAGCTGCTTGCCAAAAGCCCTAAGCGTCATCCCCTTATCTTCTCTTAACCTTTTTATATTCACGCCAACGATCTTCATTTTTTATGCGCCTCCAGTAAGAATATAAACTAAAAAGCTATCCTTGTCAAGTATCATTTAACATATATTATTTATTTCAAGTACAACTTAACAAGTACTTTTTTCTATTTTTCCCAGCCAGCGAGAAACCAGCTGTATAAAAATAGTCGCGGGAATAGCTCATTAACAGTTGATCAGGAATAATATTATTATCGGGGATTACCGGAAATTAAAACTAAGGCGCCTTTATCTACCCAGCCTGTTTTTCCATCAAATCGCTTCAATTTATACCAACTCTCAGCCTTATCTGTTACTTCTACCCTGCTGCCTTCATTTAGCTTAAAATAAGTAGTCGCCCCGGCAAAGGGCTCAAATTTAACATCGGCTTCTTTACTTACAACAATAGCACTTTTATTAAGATAGTTTATTCTTCCATCCAAAGCAACGGCCGATAGAATAAATAACGTCAGCAATATAGAGACAGCTACTCCGAAAACCTTTTTTATTCCGCTGGAAAATAAATTCAAAATAAAGAATAAAATTAAAATAACATACACAATAGATAGAAAAACAGTTAAAAAATCAAGCGTCATAGCTTCAAATAATTTATAAACTAACCTCTGCGCCCGGCTACCAAAAGACTGCGGCTCTAAATTTAACGTATGCAGGGTATACTCAAAGTTAGATCTCAAATCACTATCCTGGGGAATAAAAAACTTAGCCCTTTCATAATTTAAGAGGGCCAGCCCAAGCTGGCCTTGCTTAAAGTAGCTATTCCCCAAATTATAATACAAATTCCCGCTTTCTAGGCCGGAATCAATAAGTTTTTTATAGTCCTTGATAGCTACATTATATTTTCCTTCCCGGTAATAAGCATTTGCCTGATAAAAAAGCGATCCTTGCGCATTAGGCGCTGCCTCTTGCGCAAATACACTATGAAAACTTAAAACTATAAATAAAACTAATAAACTAGTCAAACTTTTTATTTTCATATTTTTTGTCTTTGAAGATAATCAATAACTTCTTCTAATTTTTTTAAAGAATCGCGCATATTCTCACCAGTTAGCTGCGAAGAAGCATACCTAACCATATCACAGTCCCGGAAGATATCTCTCAGCTTAACCAGTACCTGGGCGTCTACAACATTATTGCCTAAATGCTCATCGATAACACTGATGGTTATACCTTTTGAAGGCAAATGCAACCTATCTCCCAGATATTCCTGCATGGTATCAAATAAAGTATCATAAAATTTATCAACATCAGCTTTATCTAAATACTTTTTGGCTTGATAAATCCCTGTCCTGGCCTTGCGTGGAGCTAAAAGCTGCCTGGCGTATTTCAAGTCTGTTTTAAATCTTCTTTGCCTTTTATAAATTATAAATGTTAACAAATAAATTAATAAAGGAATAACCTGTAATCCTAAAAATATTCTATTTTTATAAAGATACTCACCCTTCCTTGCTAAATGCCCGCAATTTTCTTTAATATAAATAATATCCCTGCCTAATTTCTCCTCTTGAACAGCCGGAACAACAGCAGGCAGTTTATTTTCTACTACTTTGGACTCTTCTTCTTTTTCAGGCTTAACGATAACTATCGGAAAAGGCCCGCGGGTTATAGTTTTATACTCCCCGGACTGAATATTAAAAAAAGCGAGCGAGATCATCGGAACTTCCTTAACCTGAGCGCTCATTGGCATAATAATTTGCTCGAAACTCTTTTGGTTACCTGCTTGTTTTATTTGGGGCTCGTAAATTTTAAAACCTGCTTCAGATTTAAGCTTCGGGGCTCCGACAGTATCGAGATTACCTTCCCCGCTAACAACCATAGTAAGAGTAATCGGATCTCCTACCTTAACCTCTAGAGGAGAAACTGACACTTCAAGATTAAAATTACCCAAAGTACCTGAAAAATCCTCCGGCCGATTCTCTGCCGGCAGCGGCAAAACAGTAAGCGCGATATACCCGGATTGCAAATTTACAGGATAGATTTCCTGCCTGCCGAAAAAATCATCAAAGATATTCGAATTAAAAGTAGACCTGCCTCTTGGCTGCTTCTGTATAATCAAATTACATTTGATATTAGACGGCCCCAATTTAAATTCTCCCGGCCTTAAGCCGAAAATTGAAGTATTGAATTCCAAGACATCGAAATTCACCCCTTTATAAACCTCCTGATACTGGTTAGGCTTATCAAACCTTCCAACTGAAAAACCTTCATGGCTGAACTCCGGATATTGAATATCTCTTACGCCTAAATTATTTATATACAATTTAATGGTTAGCGGAATAATCTCATTTAAATAGGCGCTCTTCTTCTTTGTTTGAATTATCAAAAACAACCTGTCGTTTAAATCCTTGATCAACGGTTCCGCCTGATTGCCGGGTTGAGAAGTATTTTCAACCTGCCCGGCCAAGACCTCGACACTAAGTTGATTAGAAGTATATCTATCTCCACTATGTTCTATTTTAAAAGGCCCAATCTTAAAATTACCCACTTTCGTCGAAAGAAGCAGGTAATTATGCGTTATCGAACTTGATGACTTTCCATTAACTATAGACATCATCGTTGAAGGGCCCAAATAACGCGCTTGGAATCCATCAATTGCCGGTAATTCCGGAACTGGCATGTTTTGTACGTCATCAAATGCCAGAGCTAACTGCAGAGAACTACCCAAAGACAGCTTGTTCCTATCAACCGTGGCTTCAAAGTTAAATTCTTTGGCAAAACAAATACCCGCAGAACTTAAGGCATTAAACGCAAGGCTTAAGCATAAAATTAAAAGCTTAAAATTTATAGTTTTATTTTTTAACCTAGACATTACCAATCCTTCGATACTTCACCGGCATTACCTTTTTTATTATCTTCTAATTTTCCGGCAGAATTCTCTTCCTGCCTATACCCCTCTAAGAGCATATTCGCTTCTTCCTTAGACATATCCTTTGCCTCGCCAGAAGCCTGGTTAGCAGATTCCTTATCCTGGCTTCCCTGCTGCTCTTCAGCCTGCTTAATCTCCTGGCCTTCTTTAGGCTCTTCTTTCTTTTGTTCTTTCGCCTTTTGATCCTGGCCTAAAGCTGCCTGCTCCTTCTTATCATCCTGCCCTTCTTTTTCTTGCCCGGATTGACCTTTTTGCTTATCCTGCTCTTGTTTTAATTTATCCAAAAGGATCTTTAATTCTTTTTCAACCAGCTCATGGTTTATTTTTGCATCCTGATCTTTAGAATTTAACTCTATTGCCCTTTTGTAATAATCCAACGCTTGACGCATTAAACTTACAGTTTCTTTTAATTCTGTATTTTCCTTAAGTTTACCCAGCCTATATTTTGAATTGGCGATATTGAAATTTGCCTTAGATTCTAAAATCTTGTCTTGAGAAGAAGTTGCTTTTTCAAAAAAGCTGATTGCTTGATTATAATCGCTTTTTTTGTACTCAGCTATACCTATATTATAATTAATCTCCGAAGAATCCGGAGATTTTATTTGTGCCTGATTGTATAATTTAATCGCCTCGTCATACTTTCCCTGTTTATACAGGCTGTTTGCCTGGCCCACTATTTTAGCACTATCCTCGGCAAATGAAAGCAGGCAAAAACTTCCCGACATAATTACAACCTGAAGAATAATAAACACTAGCTTTCTCATTTTAAAAAATCTTCCTTATATTCTTTTTATCGCCAATGAAAGGCTCCAACATTAATAACAATAACGCCAGCCATAAAAATATCTGGAACCTCTCTTCATAATGCTTATTCATTTTAGACTGCAGTTCCCTCTTTTCCATCTTAGAAACCTTTTCCCGGTAAATCAAATCTAAGCCGAATTCGGTATTAGTAGCTCTTACGTATACGCCCCCGGTAGTTAAAGCAATCTTCTGCAGGCTGCTCTCGTCAAGGCGAGATTTAATAACATTGCCCTGCCTATCCTTTAAAAACACTTTCTGCCCAGATTCATCTTCAACCGGGATAAGATCCCCTTCCCGGGTACCTATACCAACACAAAATATACTGATTCCTTCTTTTCTAGCCTCTAAAGCTTCTTGAACGGGGTTACCTTCATGGTCTTCGCCATCGGTAATAATAATCAGCACCTTATATTTCTTCTGCCCGCCCTCATAGCTTCTTAAAGCTTCTTTTATTGCGCTGGTTATCGATGTCCCGCCCTTAGGAATAGTATCTATACCAATATTATCGAGTGCAAGTAAAAATCCTCCGTAATCCACAGTAAGAGGGCATTGTAAAAATGCGCTTCCGGAAAAAGCAATTAAACCAATCCTATCTCCTTTGAGATTATGCACCAGGTCTTTGATTGCTAATTTTGAACGCTGGAACCTATCGGGTTTAACATCTTCAGCAAGCATGCTTTTTGAAGTATCCAAAGCAATCAAAATATCCACACCGCTGCGCTTTACTTCCTCCCAATGAAATCCCCATTGCGGCCGCATCAAAGCAAAAAGACAAAACGCAATGGCTAAAATTATTAGGAAGATTTTTAAGAATCTCTTTCGATAGTCAATAGCAACTAACAAATCACCCAAGAGTTCTTTTTGGGCAAATTTCTCAAGAGCAGCCTTACGGGCTCGGGCAGCCCAGAAATAAAATAATACCAAAATAAAGATGACAAAAAATCCCAAAATAAAATTTACCGCGGCAAATCTCATGGTATTTTTCTTAAAATAGTATTAGACAGAATAATATCCAATAATAAAACTGCTAAACCCAAAATTAGAAACACCGTAAATAATTCATTATATTCTAAATAACCTTTATCCTCGATTATCGTCTTTTCCAACCCATCTATTTCTTTATATATCTTACGCAGGCCTTCGGTATCTTGCGCCCGAAAATATTTTCCCCCGGTGGAATCCGCGATTTTAATTAAAGTATCCTCATCAATATCTATCTGAACAGGCTGATATACCGTATTACCAAAAAAATCTTTCACCGGATAAGGTACCGGGCCTTTTGAACCGGCACCAATAGTATAAATCTTAATTTTTAAAGCCTTAGCTGCTTCCGCAGCGGTCATTGGAGAGATCTTACCTGTATTATTACGGCCATCAGTAAGCAAAATAACGACTTTACTTTTTGCCTTAGCTTCCTTCAATCGATTTAAAGAAGTGGCTATCCCGGAGCCGATTGCTGTTCCATCTTCGATTAAACCCGTTTTAACTCTTTCCAAATTATCCAACAACCAGCCATAATCCAGGGTTAACGGGCAAACTGTATACGCCCGGGCAGCAAAAGCTACAATAGCAATACGGTCATTCTTTCTGCCGGCAATAAAATCTTTAACCGCGCTTTTAACAACTTCAACCCGGCTTTGCCTTTGCCCTCCCAGTTTAAAATCCTCAGCAAGCATACTAGTAGAACAATCAATCGCCAGGACAATATCGATACCTTCTGACTGTATCTTAGAATCAGCAACTGGCGACTGCGGCCTGGACAAAGCAAAAATTATTAATATTACAGCCAAAATTCTCAAAAAAATCATTTTTTGGCTTAGCTTAAGCTTAAAAGAACTTTTCACCCCCCCCACTAATTCACCTGATGAGAACTTAAAAGCCGACACAGTTTTCGGCTTTTTCTCTTTGTATAAAAAAAGCATTACGGCTAGCGGAATAAGGATCAGGACAAACGGATTATGCAGGATCATTTTCTTTTGTCTGGCTAATAAAATGTTTTGCTGAATCTAAAACAGAATTTATTTCATCTGCAGGAGGCGAATATCTGGCAAATTTTACCAAATCACAACAAAGCAAGAACTCTTTCAGGAGATTTTTATGCTCATTAATTAATCCCGAAGAATCCCTTACGCTAATCAAAAATTCTTCGGTAGTCATCTCAGGGGCCCTAAGCTTAAATTGATTCTCAAGATAATGCCTGATAATATCCGAGGCTTCCGTATAATATTCTTTGATCTTCCCCTGTCCGACGTAATCCTTTAAACGCAAAAGCTCAAGCTGCTCATAAGCTATTTCCCAGGCAGGCCTTGTTGGCATAGACACCTCTTTATTTCTTTTTAAAAAACATACGGCTAAACTGCCTAAAATCACTGCAATAAATAGAATTGTGAAAATGAGATACTTGTTTATTCCCGAAGGCAATCCTACCGGGCCTTTTACATCCCGCATCTGGATATCTAGCCCGGTTTTATCCAAAACACTTTTTATCTCAAGCGTAATCTCTCCGGCTTCAACCTGGCTCCAGTCTTTATCTTTCTTTAACTTATATTTAAGAACTACCTTAGGTATAGTGGTTTTTCCGGTTATATATGTATCCAAAATGTACCATTCAGAAATTTTTTCTTTATTCAAAAATACGCTTCGCTTTGAACCAAAATCCTTAATCGCAAAATTACCTAAATTCTCCCCAAAAACAAAAGGTTGAATTTCAATATCCTTATCTTTTTGAATAAGAATGGTGTATTTTATTTTGTCACCGATAGCCGCAACTTTTTTATCTACCTTAGCCTCAACCGTAATCGGCGAAGCCGGCTCTTTTTTATCTTGAGCAAAACAAACAGAAGCCAAAGCTGCCAAGAAAAAAACTAAGCTAGAAAATAATATTTTATTTTGAAACTTTTTCATCTGTTTTCTTCGGCTGGAACAAAATAGCTACTTCCTGCTGCTCCATCGCTCTATCCACAAAAGATTTAACTATCTGCTGCTGTTTTTGCATACGGTATTCACCTTCGACCTGCTGCTTAACTTCTTCAAAACCCTGCTGCGTCGACGGCTGCTTATCATTGACTATAAACATATACAATTTACCTTTAATTTTAACCGGATCAACTATTCCGCCTTTTTGTTGTTTAAAAATATTTTCTACTGCTTCCTTTGATTCTCCAAGATTATTCGGCAGATAAACTGAACCTTTTTCTATCCACTCTTCTATTTTTTCGCCTTTACCCTGCTTAAGCTTAGAGGCTATCTCATTATTTTTGGCTAAATCACTTAATTCCAGAAACGCTACCTTGGCTCGCTCCGGAGTACGGTACCTTTTTTGATTAGCCTGATAATACAAAGAAATATCATCGGGCGTAATTTTTAATTCCTTATCCACTTCATTGCGCAACAGCTCTTGTAAAATAAGTTTTTTCTTAAAATCTTCAATCATTATCCGGACACTATTAAGTTTATCCAACCCCAGTTTTTTCCCTTTTTCATAAAGAACTTCGCTGGCCGCATACTCCCGGATAAATCTTAATTTAGCATCATCATTACTTAATTCCTTCCTTACCGACTCGGGAAAATTATTAATCACCCCATCAATCTCTTCAATAGTTATCTCTCTTTTCCCGATTCTAATTGCAACATTTTTACTTTTTGGCGCACCCGGCTTAACCGCAGTCCGGCTTTCCAATTCATACTGAGCCTGCTGGCTTAACCCCGAGTTTTCTAAAGCACTGACTATCTTTTGATTCATATCCTGTTTGTCATCGGAATTAGGGTCGAGTAATTCGCTCTTATAAAAATTAGCCAGAGCTTTTTCATACTCCTTTAAATCCAAATAAATATCCCCCAGTTTATTACAAATGCCGGCCAAATCTTTATTATTCGCATGGGTTCTTTCTATATAAACCTCAAAAGCCTGCGCGGCGTTAGTATTTAGCCCCTTAGAGAGCAAAGTGTTGGCATATTCCAGCTGCAGCTTATCCGTCCAGGCAGGTTGCTGGCTGCAATTTGTATAATTAGAAACTTTTTTTGTAATAAATAAATTTACGATAACCAGTAGAATAATTACACCTATAGTTACAATAACATTCTTTTTCATTTTATTCTCAATCTCCTCTCTCTAGTTTTAAAAAATCTCAATAAACTCTGTGCATAAGGCATATCCGTTCGCAGATCAATATTATCCACATTGACCGAAGAAAATAACATCCCCCTGTCCCGATGCCTTTTGAGGGCATCCTGAGCATATTTTTTACGCACACTACGATCCGAAGTATCAACCACAAAAGTCTTTCCGCTCTCTAAATCCTCTAATTTCACTATTCCCGCATCTGTTAACTCCATCTCCCTCGGGTCAGTTACAGTTATGGCAACAATATCATGGCGTTTATTGCTTATTGCCAGCATCTTTTTAAAATCAGCTGCGTAAAAGTCGGAAATAATAAAAGTAACTGTCTTGCGGTTAGTAATTTTATTCAGGTATTCCAAGGCGCCGTTAATATCAGTCCCTTTACCTAGGGGCTTAAAATATAAAGCCTCGCTTATGATGCGTAAAACATGGCGCAGCCCTTTACGTGCCGGGATAAATTTCTCAATTTTATCCGTAAACGCAATAAATCCTACTTTATCATTATTCTTTATGGCAGCGAAGGCTAAAACCGAACATACTTCCGCGGCTAAGCGCATTTTTTGCTGATTTCTCGTGCCAAAAAAGGAGGAAGAGGACATATCCAAAATCAACATCACCGTTAACTCCCTTTCTTCCACAAACTTCTTAATATACGGGCTTCCCATCCGGGCAGTAACATTCCAGTCGATTGAACGAATCTCATCTCCAGGCTGATACTCGCGCACCTCCTCAAATTCCATGCCTTTGCCCTTAAACACGCTCTGGTACTGGCCGGCAAAAACATCAGTAACCATGCGCGATGTAGTTATCTGAATGCGGCGGATATTTTTTAGGACCTCTTTAGAAATCATATCGGTTTTTAAGGAACCTCGATATCAGTAAATATCTTTTTAATTATGTCATCTGAAGTTTTTTCTTCAGCTTCGGCTTCATAACTCACAATTACCCTGTGCCGTAATACATCCGGGCCGATAGATTTAATATCCTGCGGAGTAACATAGCCTCTTCCCTGAATAAAGGCATAAGCTTTAGCTGCCAGCATTAAATAGATACTGGCCCTGGGAGAGGCACCGTATTGAATAAGCCCGGAGAGCTCATCAAGTTTATATTTCTTCGGATCTCTGGTAGCAAAAACTATATCCAGAATATATTTTTCAATTTTTTCATCCAGATAAACCTCATCAACAACGCTGCGGGCCCGGGCAATATCCAGCGGCTGAATGACTGGTTTTGCTTCATACTTTTTATCAGTGAAGCCCATACGCTTTAAAATCTTATGCTCTTCTTCAATGTCCGGATAAGTAATATTAACTTTAAGCATAAACCTGTCAATCTGCGCTTCAGGAAGCGGGTAGGTACCTTCCTGCTCGATAGGATTCTGAGTAGCCATAACCAAAAATGGATCATCTAATTTATAAGTATTTTCACCGATAGTAACCTGCCTTTCCTGCATCGCTTCCAATAATGCGCTCTGAACTTTTGCCGGCGCACGGTTTATCTCGTCAGCTAAAATGATATTGGCAAATATCGGGCCCTTTTTAATTGAGAATACACCGTCTTTTGGATTATAAATCAGCGTACCGATTAAATCCGCAGGCAGAAGGTCAGGAGTAAACTGTATTCTTTGAAATTTAGTATTAATTGCCTGAGCTAATGTTTTAATCGAAAGAGTTTTGGCTAGTCCGGGAACGCCTTCAACTAAAATATGTCCATTGCCTAGCAAGCCAACCAACAACGCTTGAATTAAATGCTTCTGGCCAACGATAACTTTTTCGATTTCAGCAGTCAAGCTCTGTACAAACAAACTTTCTTTTTGAACTTTCTCATTAATAGCCGTTAAACCCGTATTCATATCTTCCTCCTTTTAAAAAATTATATAAATATATTTATAACTTTTTAAATATTTTGTCAATAAAAAATTTGGCAGAATTTCAGAATAAAATTAGGCGGGAATTCTATCCTTTTTTAAATTGAATGTATTTTTCTATTTTTACAGTCAACCGCGTTATATCTATCGGTTTAGCCATATAATCCACTACCCCAACCTTATAAGCCTTATATTTGTCGGCATCTTTAGCCAACGCTGAAAGTATAATAATTGGGATACCTTTCCCGATTGAATCCTTATTTAACATCTCACAAACTTCAATCCCCATTATCCCGGGCATAATAATATCAAGCAGGATTATATCCGGTTTAAACGCGTGGACCTGAGATATAATATCTTTCGCATCAGGTAGAGCCAACACCTCATATTTACCGGTTTGTTCAAGATTAAATTTTATCAGCTTAGTAAAATCAACCTCATCATCAACAATTAAAACCTTATTTACCATTGCCTATCTCCTTTTTAACCTTAGTTTTTCCAGCTTTGACATTACCGGATAAGATATCTTTAATAGTCTTATAAAGCTGCTTATGTTCAAACGGCTTGGTAATTATCCCATCGGCCCTGGCTATATCTAAAGCTGTAACTGTACTTGGATCATCGTGATAAACAGAACAAAGCACTACCGGAGAATCAGGCCGCATATCTTTAAGAGCATTCAATACCTGCCGGCCATTCAATCCCGGCATCTTAAAATCTGTAATCACTAAATCATAATTTACATCTTTGGCTTTCTGCAGGCCTTCTTCACCGGAAAAAGCAGTAGTCACTTCATATTCTCCGGTATTTTCTAAATTTGATTTTAGCAAAATACAAAGATTCTTCTCATCATCGATAATCAATATCTTTTTCTTGACCATGCTTAAGTGCGCTCCTTCCAAATATTTCCTAAATATGTCTTATTCACCCTGAATTACCTTAAATTACTTTTTCCTGGCTAGCTTGGAAGATAACGGTTACCTTAGTACCTTTCCCTTCCTGGCTGGTTACTTCAATTAACCCCTTATGCATATCAATTATGCTCAGGCAAATTCCTAAACCTAGACCTGCGCCTCCCTTGGGGCCTTTCGTGGAAAAAAACGCGTCAAATATTTTCTTTAAGTTTTCTTCGGATATCCCTATCCCTGTATCCTCAATCTCAACTACTACAGCCTCATCTCCTGCGGCAAAATAATCCACCTCTTTGTTAATCTTTGATTTTGCCGGCTTCTCTAATTTTTTCACATAACTGCGGATAACAATGCTGCCCTGATTATTCATTGCCTGAACTGCATTTACCAAAAGATTAATAAAAACCTGCTGAATCTTATTCTTATCAATTCGTATTTTGGGAATATGTTTGCTCATTTCCCTGGTAATCTGCACACCAACAAAACTAGAGGAAACCTGCGCTAAATTTACCGAACTCTCCAGGACAGAATTCACATCTTCCAGTTTTAAATCCAATTTTGAAGATTTAGAAAAATCAAGCAGGCCATTAATAATTTTATCTGCCCGGGTAATGCCATCCTTCATCATCTCTAAAACTTCCCCGGTATCTTTCTCTCGACCGGAAAGTTTATGCTCCAAATAATTTATTCCTTGCAGAATTATCCCCAACGGATTTTTAACCTCATGGGCTACTCCGCTGGCCAACTGGCCTACCGCACTAAGTTTGGCCACCTGAATCATCATCTCCTGAGCTTGTTGTACTCCCGCCAGGCTCTTCTCCAACTCATCCCTGATGAAATTATTATCTTCTAACATGCTGATCATTATTTCATGAGATTTTTCCGTTTCTTTAAGTTGAATATTTAATTCTTGAGCCTGTTTCTCTAATTTCTCTTTTGACTCCTCAAGCAAAGATTCCGCCTGTTTACGCTCAGCGACTTCCGCAATTAATACCTCCTTTGAAACTAGGGTCTTACGCAGTGTATCAATCATCAGATTAAAGGAATCAGCAAGATCTTCAAGCTCATCCCCGCTTCTTAAACTTAAATAGTAATTAAGGTTTCCTCCGGCAATTTCACGCATTCCTAAACGCATCTTCTCAATCGGCTGGATCAATAACCGCACAAACATAAAACTAAAACACATCGATAAAACCATCAATACCACAAACAGCACAATAGAATATAATAAAAGCGTAAGTTCCTGGCTGGCAAATATTTCTTTGGTATTCTGTTCAACACAAGCAGTCCATTTTATACCTTGCTGTAATAAGTCTTTATCCGGCACCATCTCCCAAGAAATTAGAAAAACTTCACCGGTATCATAATAAACATAGGAAGACGATAAAAAAGATTTTTTTGATTGCGCTTTCTTAATAGCATTCCATTCCGGTAAAGCTGAGCTTTCAATTTTAGCAAGCTTATGTCTGCTTCGACATATAAGCTCACCGTTATTATCAAACAAAATAGCCCTGCCAGATGATCCTATCTCAAACCTGGAAATTGTATCAGAAAACTTTAGAGTATTATAAACTGCCTTACACACGCCAATTACTTCTGCATCTTTATTATATACCGGAACCGCTATAGTAATCGACCAGATACCAGTAGACTCATCAAATTCCATTTCACCGATAAAAATGCTCCCTTTACCTCCATTAAAAGTTTTTTGCCACCATAACTCGTCAGCCTGGTAATAATCACTTGTCTTATCCGATGCCGTTACCAACCCGCCATACCTATCAGTAAGAAATATCTCAGCAATATTACCTTTTGCCTCAGAGAATTTCTTAAGACGCAGACTAAGCATCGTACCGAGATACTCTCTAACAAGAGCACTATCAATAGCAGAACGCAACCACTCCTTATCTTTTGCTGCAAAATATTCCGGCATATTCTTAACCGGCATAGCAGAATACCTGAGGTTAGCATTCATAATAACCGCCCCCCAGATACTTGGATTTGCTACATAATTTTCTAGCTCCTTTACCTCAGATCCAACCATTTCCCCCATAGAATTAGCCATTACTTGCACAATAGCTTGTTGCTGGTTAGAAATAACTTTCCGCAGCATAAATATTCCTGAAAGATATGACATCAAAACACTGGAAATAATCAAAATTGAACTAAAGATCAGAGTAAAAAACAAGAATTTACGCGCCAGTCCCCCGACTAACCGCACCTTACCTGTTTTTTTATAATAAACTCCCATAATTCCAAAAGCCCCTACCAACATAACTATGGCACAGAGCATCCTAAGAATCTGTACCGGAAAACCAAATACCTTATTAAAAGTAATATAGTTGATTATCGACGCAGGGAAGAAATCAGCTTTCGGTACGATAAGCCCCGAAACAACAGCATATATGCTACATGCAGAGATAAAAACAATTACGCCTACCGAAACCAGCCTTGGCAATTCTTTTTTATATAAAATCAGGCGGCTTACCATATCAATTATAATCAAAATAAGCCCAGGAAAGCATATAAAATAACGTGCCATTATCCCGGCAGTTAAATGCCCCTTACCCATGATAAGAGCTAAACACCACGGCAATAAACAGACAACCGGTATAAAACTCGGCCATTTATGTTTCGGATACCGTTGATTAATATTAAGTACTGCAAATAAAACTATAAAAATAAAAGAAACAGGAAGGAGAATATTTCCTATAATAATAAGCATCCTAACGTCAAGCGGCTTGCCGCTTAGAATAAACATATCAACCCATTCGTTAATTCCATGAATAAATGCAAAAAAGGCAAGCGCCCAAAAATTATTTAATACGCCAAGAAAATCCTCTTTCCCGCGGATAGGCATCAAAATAATACCCAAAAAAATAAATGCCAGGCCGTAAAAAAATAGCACACTTACCATTTACTTCTCCTAAATTTTAAATCTATCCAATATTATTCGATTTCTGTTCAAGTTCTTTTATCCGCCGCTTAAGTTCCAATATCCGTTCTTCCCTGCCGATACTGGCCTTATAAAACACCTCCAACTCATGCAGGTCTTTCTTTAACTTCTGTTCTGCTTGTTTAAGCTCAGTAATATCACGGAAGGTCCAGATACGCCCGAAATACGCACCATCTTTATTAATGACAGGAGCCGAATATCTATCAAAAGTCCTTCCATCATTAAACTCTACCTCATCACGACTTTTTTCATCTTTATGATTATAAAGATACTCTACCTTATCCAAAAAATTCTGCGGATCTTTTATTTTGGTTACTACATACTGCAAAAGTGCTTGGTCATTTTTGTCTTCAGCAATGTATTGCGGTATCTTCCATAAATCAAGCAATCGCTTGTTAATCAAAACTCTCTGCTTATTTTCATCGACAACCAGCACCCCATCAACTGAAGCTTCTTTTTCAGCTTCAAGCAGATTTGTCTTGCGCTTCAATTCTTCCTCGATTATTTTACTCTTAGTAATATCTTCAACCATTTCAATGACCGCAACAATTTTCCCGTTTTTATCTTTTACCGGAGAAGAAACAATCCTATAATTAGATATGGCACCATGCATCGGGGTTTCCGTAATAGCTTCGTGGACCTTGCCATCTTTAAATGTCTTAACAACCGGACAATAAGAGCAAACCCCTTCTCTCGGCGGATCATTAAAGGTAGCATAGCAAAGATGCCTCTGTTTTAAATCAACAGCCGGGCACCATTTCTTCATCTGGTTATTTATAGATAATATTTCCATATTCGGATTAAGCATCGCAATACCAATGCCGATATTATCTACAATGCTGCGGTATTTTTCTTCGCTGCCCAAGAGCATTTCTTCCGCTTTTTTCTGCTGGGTAATATCTAAAGAAAATCCAATTACGCCGATAACATTACCGCTTTCATCCCGATATGGGATCTTATCTGTCAAAAGCCACATCAATCCACGCTTCGTCATTACCGGCTCAAAAATATTTAATTTTGGCAAATTTGTTTTGATTACCTCCAAATCATCATTCCAGTATTCTTCTGCATACTCAGGAAAAAGTTCATTAGCAGTTTTACCTTCAATTTTTTCTTTAGGTAAACCCACTACTTCCATAAAAGCTTTGTTTGTAAAAATAAAACGGCCGGTTTTATCTTTATAAAAAATCATAACCCGGGAAGAATCAACTATCGTATGCAGCTCATCGGAAATTCTCTTCACCTCTTTTTCTGCTTCTTTACGCTCAGTAATATCCTCTCCTGAGATCAAGACACCAATAATCTGAGAGGCTTGATTTCTAAGCGGAGAAATATGAAAACCCATAATACGCCGGGTACCGTCTTTTCTTAAAATCAGATTTTCATAATATTTAACCGTCTCGTTTCCCGAAATTAATTTTTTATTGACCTCGCGCATCTGGCCTTTAGTTTCTTCTGGCAAAAAGGATTCAAACCAATTCTTACCCATTATTTCCTGCTCTTCATACCCTAAAATTAAACACCCTTTCTTGTTAAGCATACTAATATTTCCTTCGATATCTAAAATCATGATCATAACATCCGCAATATCCAGATATTCCTGGACCCGATCTCGTTCTTTCTCCAGCTTTTCTTCTGTTTCTTTAAGTAATTTTATTTCTTTGGCAAGCTGGACTTCGTTTTTAGAAAATCTAAACATAAGCCTGGATATCTCAGCAAATTCATTATTCCCTTTCTGCATTTTAAAAATATATTGAAGATTATTTTCCTTAAGGGCTTTAGAGATGAGGACCAAGGGCTTTTGCACCCAGCGTAAAATAAATATAATATAGATTACAGCTATAAATAAAACAAAAAGCATAATAAGGACAGGCCCTTGAGTTGACATAGATTTAAGCTCAACAATGCTTGATGATATCCGGGTTGCGTCTATTCTGGCATCCGGATTACCCTCCCAATCCATTAAAATTTTTAAAAATTGTATTGCCTCTTCCCGATATTCAGCTTTATTCACATAAGTTGTTTTATTATACGGATAAATTATCACTAAATTACAATCAATAATTTTAGAAATTTCATCAACATATTCTCTATTCCATAACTTGGCGGTAAAAAAATAACCCTGCGGCGGGTTCTTTCTCTCCGGGTCATCGGTCGAATGAATTGAAGCGCCGAAAACTTCCAATAATCCTTTTGGGGTATAAACGAAAAAATGATTTACCTTCTTTTTTTCAAAAACTTTATTCAAGATCACATTCAGGCTAAATTGCTCATACAGAACCTCGTTGTCCTCTGAGGTAAAATGAGAAACTGGTAAGAAATCTCGATTATAAACTGCCAACAAGTCAACACTATAAGTAAAAATAGCGGGTTTTAAATTCAGGCTAGCCCAAATTTTATTAGGATTTTTAACATAATCAACCATTTCATCCCAATAAGTATAATCTAAAGCTAATGTTTCCAATGGTTTTGCTTTGAGCTCTAAAATCCTGCTAAAAGTTTTCTCAATATCGCTTCTTTGGCTCTGGAACAAAACCGTATTGCGTTTAAATTCCAATCTGGCATAGGTAAAAAACAAAATCGAACCTATTAAAACTACTCCGCAGGTCTGGATAATAAATTTTGTACGAATTCTCATAATAATTACCTTAAATAAATAAAAAACTCAAATCAGCTTACATTTTTAGAGTAAACTAAGTTTGAGTTTCAAGTTAAAATCATCTATGGGCGCCTGCTCTTATCGATCCGGGTCACTTTCACCCCATAATTTTAAAAATTTATTTGAGTACAAATTTTTCTATATCATTATACGGCTTCCGGGCTTGCAATTCACCATTCTTATAGATATCGACATAAATAATCTCTCCGGAAGATTTATATGTTTTAGATACCCCATCCAACTTGCCAGCCTTATAATTCATTTCTGCCTGCAATTTACCATTTTCAAAATAAAACCGGGATGTTCCATCCGATAAATCATCTTTATAGTTTACCTTGGCCTGCAATTTACCGCTTTCAAAATAAAATTTAGCCGATCCTTCTTTCTTGCCATCAACGTAAGTCCATTCCAATTTCAACTGTCCGCCCGGATAATAAGACTTAAATGAACCGTTCAATTTACCATCCTTGGTAGCGCCTGCTTCTCTTAACTGGCCATCCGGATAGTTTGACTTAAAAGACTCAACTCCTTTTAATCCTGCTTTTACTAGAAAAAAACCGGCAATTAAACCCGCAACAACTATGCCCAATAACACTATCGTTTTTCTTTTCATTCAGTTCTCCTCGTTACTTTAAACTCAAATTCTTTATAAAATATTATCCTGCCATTACAAGCTAAAATCAACTCTTTTTTTACTGCTTTACGCCTTAACCAAAGCCACACCCTTACAGGAATTAAATTCTATTTGTAATGTTACATGGGTAATTGCAAAACGATCCTTAAGTATACCTTCTGTCTGCTTAACCAAAAGACAAGTTTCACTCACCGGCATATCGCGCGACACATTAATATGCGCCTCAAAATGAATATCCCGCCCAGTTACTGCCCAGAGATGCGCGTGGTGAATGTCTTTTACCCCGGCAATGCCTTCAATCTGCGCCTGGATCTCCCTTAAATTTATCCCCTTGGGAACATGCTGCATAAGGATATGCGTGCTTTCTTCGATAATCTTATATCCTTCCCTTAATACATATATTCCAATAAGAATTGTCAACAAAGGGTCAATCCAATATGCCTTGAAAATAAAAATCGCTATTGCTCCGATAATCACTGCAATTGAAGAAAGAAAATCCGAAAAAAGATGCACATAGGCAGCCCTTATATTTAGGTCTTCATGCGCATGTGTTTTAAGGAGAAACACGGAAACAATATTCGCAATTAACCCGATTGAGGCAACTGACAGCATGAGCAGGCTGTTGACCGCATATGGATGAGCAAATCTAACCAATGCTTCCTTAAAGAGAAACACTGAGACTATTACCAATACGCAGGCGTTAAAAAGAGCTGCCAGGATTTCGGCGCGCTTAAACCCAAACGTCTGGGCTTCAGTATTTTTCCTTTTCGCTAATCGCACAGCAAAGAAACTGATTACTAAAGCTACGCTATCAGTTAAATTGTGCAAAGAATCAGAAATCAGCGAAAGGCTGCCTGAAAGAATTCCTCCGATGATCTGCGCCACAGTAGTAGTAAAATTAAGAACCGCCGATATGATCAAACGCTTCTCTTTGGAATGCCCGATTTCATTATGCATAACCTTACCTTAATATAATATTGAATAAATATCCTGTAATAATAATCCCCATGCCGACAACCGAAGCAAAAATATCTTGATCGTGTCATACAAAAAGAGGCTTACCGCTTCCAAAAGAAGCCTTCCTTTTTGCATTTTAACTAAATCATAGACTACCCAATCAATAGTAGGTTTAAACATTATCCGTTTCCCTCTTTAACAGGTAAAACATTAAACATCCTTCTTGGCTTTGAAAAATAGCGCCCCAAGGAAATTGTAAACAGGCTAATTATTATAATTATTCCCCACACATACGCCGCATTTAAACGGCCTGACAAAATCCTGTATATACCATTGAGCCCAAATAATATAAAAATAACTGCTGCTATCCATTTTATCATCTTACCAGGGATATGCCTACGCATCACAATACCAATAACTATACCCAAGGCATCGGCAACCACCATTCCCAGCGTAGTACCCATAAGCACATTAATCATGCTCTGATATTCAACAGCCAAACTTATTGTAGCAAGCTGCGTCTTATCCCCCATCTCGGCAAGAAAAAAAGCAATACTAACCGTGAGAATAGGCCCAAACCGGCTTTCTCTCTTATCCTCTCCTTCAAGCTGATCGCCGCGAATAGTCCATAAGCCAAAAATAATAAAGGAAACTGCCGCTATCAAAGAAATGATATCTATTGGGATAACCGTAGTTAAAAAATGCCCGGTCAGCACAGCTAATCCATGATTAATCAGGGTTGCCAAAAAAACAGCTATTAATACTTTATAAACACTGTATCTTGTGGCAAAAGCCATTGCCAAAAGCTGAGTTTTATCACCCATCTCAGCTAACACCACAAATAGAAAAGATGCTATCAAGGTTGCCATTCTTGCTTAAATTACTCCTTTTCCACTCTAACTAAATACAATTAATTTTGAATAAAGTTATTTACAATTTTTCTCGGTTAAAGCCTCGCCTGTTTGAGTCATAAAAACTTTTACTCCTGTAGTCCCGCAGGCCCTAGGTGCAGCAATAATTTTATAGCTATCCTGTTTAAAACTTACAGAGTAATCATAGCCACTCTTTGTACTTCCACCATAATTTTCAGACAGATAATTTTCTTTTTTAAGGTCAGCTTCACTTAACGGAAATTGCCCGTTATTTGCAACAACATAAGTTTCTATCGCTGTAGATATCATTTTAACCGTTGCCCTTGTTTGAGCTTCATTAGCAGCCAATCTCGCCCTTAAGAGATTTGGCACAGCTATTGCCGCAAGTAAGCCAATAATCGCCACAATAAAAAATAGGCCAAGGTAGGCAATTACTGCCCGGGTAGTGCTAAAATTATGCACTCGCTTAAAACCTTTAACCCCGACAACTATGCCCCAAATTCCACCGATAATAACTCCGACAAAAGGAATTACAGAAAAAATCCCGCTTGAAGCATTGTAAGCTAAAACATTAAACGTCCCTTTAAATCCGCCTTTGCCTCCTAAAAGCATAACGGCCAAATGCAACAAGGCTGAACCAACGAAAATTCCGACTAGAACGAATAATAAAATTATAGTGCTTGCGGGGACAAAACCTGAAAAATTTAGCCCCTGTTTAATAAATATCTCAACAACTAAAGAAATAATACTCGTAACTAAAGTCACTAAAAGATAAAACAAATACGGTTCTTTAATAGAATTCTTTATTTCTAAATTATCAAAAAACTCTCCTGGCCGCAGAAGAACATATTTTATCGTTTCCCAGCTCGCTCTAAAGAAACCTAAACTTCGCCTCTCTTGCCATGGTATAGTTGATTTTTGCGCTGTGCTACCTGCTAAATTTTCCATATTCCCCTCCTTGGTTGAAAACCTTAAAAATCCTCAATGCCTTCTGCCAGAGGCCCTCTTCAAATCATTAATGAAACCAGGCAAAATTTCATGCCCTAATTCTTCTACCTTATGGACATCTTGCCAGCTTTTATCATAATTCTTTTTTAAAAAATAGGCGGTAGCCCGGTTAGTATAAGCCTTGGAATGCTCAGGATTAATTTCTATAGCCTTACTGTAATCGGAAATAGCTTGATCAAGTTTACCCTTAGCGTAATAAGCAATTCCTCGCTTATAATAGACATCCGGATCCTTAGGATTAACCGCTATAGCCTTATCATAGTCAAAGATGGCTTGCTCAAGGTCGCCTTTCGCATAATAAGCAATTCCCAAGCTGTAATAAATCTTAGGATATACAGAATTGATTTCTACAACATTATTGTAATCGGAAATAGCTTGGTCAAGGTCGCCTTTAGCATAATAAGCGATTCCCCGGTTGTAATAAACATTAGGATCTTTGGGGTTAATTTCTATAGCTTTATTGTAATCAGCGATAGCTTTACTAAGGCTGCCTTTAGTATGATAAAAAACTCCCCGATTGTAATAGGCTTTAAAATATACCGGGTTAATTGCGATGGCCTTACTGTAATCGGAAATAGCTTGCTCAAAATCACCTTTAGCATGATGAATATTCCCCCGGCTGTAATAGGTATCCGGGTCTTTAGGGTTAATTTCTATAGCCCGATCATAATCAGAGATAGCTTGGTCAACGTCACCTTTTGCATTATAAGCATCCCCGCGTTTGTGATAAATATCAAAATCTTTAGGGTTAATTTCTATAGCTTTATTGTAATCAGCGATGGCTTGGTCAAGGTCGCCTTGAGCATGATAAGCACTTCCCCGGTTGTAATAGATATCGAAATCTTTAGGGCTGGTTTCAATGGCTTTATTATAATCAGCTATAGCTTGCTCAAAATTGCCTTTAGCGTAATAAGCAATTCCCCGGTTGTAATAAACCTTAGGATATGCAGGGCTAATCTCGATAACTTTACTATAATCAAAGATGGCTTGCGCAAGTTTACCTCGAGCATTATAAATAGCTCCCCGGTTATAGTAAGCATTGGGATCTTGAGGGTTAATCTCTATAGCTTTATTGTAATCAGCGATGGCTTGCTCAAGGTCGCCTTTAGCATGATAAGCATTCCCGCGTTTGTAATAAATATCTAAAAATTTAGGGTTAATCTCTATAGCTTTATTGTAATCAGAAATAGCTTGCTCAAAATTGCCTTTGGCATGATGAAAGACTCCACGGTTGTAGTAAGCTTTAAAATATACCGGATTAATTTCTATAGCTTTATTATAGTCAAAAACAGCTTGCTCAAGATTACCCTTAGCGTAATAAGCGTTCCCGCGATTGTAATAGGTATCCGGATCTTTGGGATTGATATCTATAGCCCGGTTATAAAACGCAATCCCTTCTTCATGCCGGCCAAGATAATACAAAGAAACGCCCTTATTCAACATTTCCCAGGCATCTAACTTTATACCTTCCAGCTGAGCCATCTTTTTTCCGGTTTCTCTTAAAAACAAACCTTCCAATTCTACTCTTACTGTTGCAAAATCTACATATCTTTTATTAGGGTCTTTTTCCAAACATTTCGCAATAACCGCAAAAAGCGGAGAATCAAGATGCGCAACTGCGGCGTTTTTATGCAACTCCTCATATTCCAATAAATTCTTGCCGGCAAAAGGCAACACCCCATTTGCTGCCATTTGGTAAAGAACAATACCAAAAGAATAGATATCACTCGATTGATTCATTTGGCCATCAAATTGCTCAGGAGCCATATACGGAAGTGTCCCGGAGGCTTTGCCGGACTTACTCTTAAAAATATATAAATCCGAATCTATCTTTTCCGGAATACGCTCGCTAAGTTCCATCTTTTGCGAAAATTTTGCTAACCCGAAATCAGTTATCCTTACGGTTTTATCTGAAGTAATTATAATATTATTTGGTTTTATATCTCCATGGGCAATAATCATTTTTGCATAAGCATATTCCATGCCATAACAAAACTCTATTGCATACTTAAGAATTTCAGGCAAAGTCAAATTACTCAGGTAATGGCATAATGTATTTCTCCCATTTTCATCCGGAGCAACATAGTCAAGGACAACAAAGGGGCAATTTTCTATGCGCACAAGTAAACTGGCGCTGACAATATAAGGATATTTACCTAATCCTATCCAAGTGGCTGTTTCTCTTTCAAAATAGGCTTGGTTCTGCGCAGAAGTAAAATATTTTCGATGGAGAGTCTTTAAAACACAAGGGGTGCGGTTTAAATTATCATAACAAGCATAAGCAAGCCCTATAGCGCCTGCCAAAATATGATGTACTTCGTAACGCCCATATATAGAATCTCCGACCTTAATTTTATTAGCAAAACCTGGCACATTAATTTCTTCTCCCGGGGAATCATCCAAAGGATCAACTATTGCCACAACCAGCTTGGTAGCGCCTAACCCGATAACATCTTTATCTTTTAATTCATTTTTTCCGCGGATACGGACATCATTTATAAATGTTCCTTTTGAGCTATTTAAATCTTCAACAAAACAAGCATTATTCTCCCAATAGATATTGGCGTGATTTCTCGAGCAATAATCATCATAATTAACCCTAATCTCCGCCTCTTCACCCCTGCCGATTAATATCGGCGGATAACCCGGCTTAATGAGGAATTTACGGTCTTTTAAAGGGCCGGATAACACTGTAACACAAATGATTTTTTCTGAATTCATATTTGGCTGTTTAACTAAACTGAGAAACTATCCTATTTTTGTGTTTTTATTATACCATCCTTACTTTTAAAATCTAGATAGAACTAACCTTTTAATAAGGCACCGACAGCGCAGCATTAATACCTAATGGGCCGCGATAGAGAAAAACAACTGCCACTAATACGCACAAAATAATAAAGAAAACAAAAGCTGAAATGCCTCTAGCAGGCGGTTGGGGCAGCATAACAGTCTTATTCTGCTCAGTTAAATGCTGGGCGTAAAGTTCGCAGGATCCAACAATATATGCCGGCCTTAAGAATAATTCAATTAAAGCAACTGCCACTAACAATGGAATGCCTGCCCAAAAATAAAATGTATAAACAAAACCATAAATCTCAGAATGCGCCGGAATAAAACGTCCGTGAATAAAAAATATAATCGTTCCTATATACGCACTAATGCCGATAATCCAGCATAAAACAGAATACCCGATTCTTAGTTTAGCAGTATCAATAAATTTGGTTTTAACAACCAAAATGGAATCCCGGCAGGACTCCATTAACCCCCTGCCGGTAATTACGGCAGGCATAATCCCAATGGTCCCTAGTTTCCAGGCAAAATAAAGAGCTTCGCTCAATGCTCTTTGTACAGGATTGCTTCGATTATTCTTTTTTGGAAGCCGCTCCAGGATCTGATTAACCGTAATCCAGCCGTCCATCCACTGAAAAACCCACAATGACCATGCTTGAGGCAAAATGATTTTCAGGCAGGCTGCAATTGTTGAAGGATAACCTT
>Ga0172381_10000318_pt1 | contig 59019 bp, 55 predicted proteins | sample Leawel6488metaG_FD_119754 | JGI IMG/M metagenome (GOLD analysis project Ga0172381, IMG submission 119754) | Leachate microbial communities from a municipal landfill in Southern Ontario, Canada - Leachate well 64-88 metaG | ecosystem: Engineered > Solid waste > Landfill > Unclassified | place... | reverse complement strand
AGATGATGAACCTAAGTCCAAGAAGAATCATAAGTCAGATGATGAAGATGAAGATGAAGATGAAGATGAAGATGAAGATGAAGATGATGAACCTAAGTCCAAGAAGAATCATAAGTCAGATGAAGATGATGAAGATGAAGATGAAGATGAAGATGATGATGAAGACGAACCTAAGTCCAAGAAGAATCATAAGTCAGATGATGAAGATGAAGACGAAGATGAAGATGAAGATGAAGATGAAGATGAAGATGAAGATGATGAAGACGAACCTAAGTCCAAGAAGAATCATAAGTCAGATGATGACGATGAAGACGAAGATGAAGATGATGAACCTAAGTCCAAGAAGAATCATAAGTCAGATGATGAAGATGAAGATGAAGATGATGAACCTAAGTCCAAGAAGAATCATAAGTCAGATGATGACGATGAAGATGACGATGAAGATGAAGATGAAGATGAAGATGAAGATGAAGATGATGATGATGATGATGATGATGATGATGATGATGATGAAGACGAACCTAAGTCCAAGAAGAATCATAAGTCAGATGAAGATGATGAAGATGATGAAGATGACGATGAAGATGAAGATGAAGATGAAGATGAAGATGAAGATGAAGATGAAGATGAAGACGAACCTAAGTCCAAGAAGAATCATAAGTCAGATGAAGATGATGAAGATGAAGATGATGATGATGAAGACGAACTTAAGTCCAAGAAGAATCATAAGTCAGATGATGAAGATGAAGATGAAGATGAAGATGAAGATGAAGATGATGAAGACGAACCTAAGTTCAAGAAGAATCATAAGTCAGATGATGACGAAGATGAACCTAAGTCTAAGAAGAGGGTGGTAGCAAAGAAGGCGGCTAAGAAAGCTGTTGTGAGTAAGGTAAAGAAAGAAATCGAAGGAAAGATTATTTCTGCTAAAGGAAAAGTAATGAATACAAAGGGATTCATTCTTACAGGTAATCTTGAAAAAGGATTGAAGATTACTAAGAAGGAAGATTCTAAAATTTCCGGCGTAGCACAAAAGAAGTGTGCTGTCGAAGGAGTTATTCCTAGTGGAAAGTTTGCTATCATTAAGACAAAGAATGATAAATTCTATCTTGTTCCTAGTGATAAAGTTAAGTAATTTTGTTCCATAGCTAGAAAGATAAAAAGGTGGAGTAGAGAACTGCTGTTTTCTGCTTCACCTTTTTTAGTTTTCATTATAAGGAAGTTTGTATGATTATTTCAGAGCAGTTTTCTAAAGAATATAGACCTAATGACTTTGATGAAGTTGTTGGCCAAGAAAAAGTGGTAGCTACCTTAAGGGGTATGCTGCATAGAAAAAAAATAAGTCCGGCTATGCTGTTTTTTGGAGCGTATGGAACAGGAAAGACCACTTTAGCTAGAATTTTTGCAAAGCATATTTGCTGCCTAGATTATGATGAAGAGAATGGTGTGCCCTGTGGTAAATGTAAATCTTGTCTGGGTTTTGGTAAAGGAAATTCAACGGAAAATCACATTTCCATCATTGAAATGAATTGTTCTGAATCTACGGGCATTGATGATATTAGACAGCTTATTTCTAGCTCAAAACAGAAGCCTTATGGGAAGTATAAGGTTTATATTCTAGATGAGGTTCAGAAGTTGTCTACTTCTGCTCAAAATTGTTTTTTAAAGCCTCTTGAGGAGCCTCCTGCCCAGTGTGTGTTTATTTTATGCACTACTGATCCTCAAAGCCTTGTTCCTGCTTTAAGGAGTAGGTGCGCTACAAAATGCGAGTTTACTGGAGTCACCACTTCTGACATAGCTCATTATTTGCACAGGATATGCAAGAAAGAAAAAGTTTCTTTTGATAAGGATGTTCTTATTAAAATAGCCAGGGCAAGCAGAGGCCATGTTCGAGATGCCGTTGGTATTTTGGAATCTTGCGTAAATATGCGGGATAATGGCGAGGTGGTAGACGTTAAATCAATAAGCAGTATAATAGAGTCCAGTAGTGTTGCTAATCCCTTTAAGATAGGTTTAGGATATTTGTCTGGAATCTATTTTGGAAAATACTCAACTTTGTCATGCATAACAAATCTTGATGCCCAAGGAATTTTTGTTTTTGTTACAAAATGTTTAACGGAAATGCATACTGAAGCTATGTATTCTGCTATAAATTTCGAAGCACTTGCGAATAAGACAAAGGATTTTTGGAAATTTAAAGACTTGAATGCCATAGTCGCTAACATGGCTAAGAGTATGGATGTTCATAAAAAGGAAATTTTCGTTGCCTGTATGTCTAGTATGTCTAATGACTTGATTTCTCTTATTGAACATATTAAAAACTATAGTGCTGGTTTTGATATAAAATTTTTACTAGTTTCATTTACAACAGAACAAGTAAAGAAATTTAAAAGTATAAAATGATTGAGTTTACAAAATATGGATTTGGTATATCGTTTGACGAAGATGTGATAAATAAGGATGCTATAAAGAAAAAAGCTACGGCTTGGCTAATAGCAAATTTTGACGATTCTTTTAAAACTGCTTCATTACACGATATATCCAATTCTAAAGATTTTTATTGGGTATCCTGGAAGGATAACTTAGAGGATGCTTTATCTAGGATTGCTACTAGAAGCGAAATGTGCACAACTTCTTGTTATGTTGATTCCTTACACTATTTAAATAATGAAAATTATTGTATGTCTTTTCATTCTTATTTTAATCCTAGCTATATATACAATAAATGTAAAAAGTATTTAGGAAATAAAAAGAAGAGAGCTCTTATTTTGGGTTGTGGAACAGGCGAGGGTATTCTTTCTTTGGAGTCTTATGGAATAGAAACTTACGGGATGGATAATTGTTTGTCTTCTTTTTTTAATGCAAATACTTTATCTTATAGAAATATGGTTTTTGGAGATTTTTTGGTAGATACAAAAAAGTATAAGTCAAAGTATTTTGATTTGGTGTATACAGATAGATCTTCCTTGATACATAAATATGACATACCCGCTTTTTTAATTGAAATTAATAGAATATGTAGAGGATTGTTTATACAAGATTTGGTAGCGTTTGACAATTCTTTTAATAAAAGAAAAGATTCTTGGTGGAAAGAACAGTATGATGAGGCAGGAATGATTTATAAAAATATAAATGTTTCATTATGTGGAGAAAAAGATGAAAAGCATAACTTTAAGATTGGTAAAATCAAAAACTACCATAGAAAATGATATTAATTTAGGTGGAGCGGCTAGTAGAATACTTGCTTATGCCTACATAGAGACGGATGAGGGAATAATAATAAAGGATATTTCTGTAAGACAGGATATCCAAAATCCTGTTAATATAAAAGTAGTTTATCCATTTAAAAAGCTTTATATGGATATTCAGCCTTATGTAGATTTTAGTTCTTCTTTAACTAGAAAAGAAATTGATGGAATGATTTTAACAAAACTAAAAGAAGCTGTAACTAAAGAACTAGTAGTAACTAACTTATGAAGTTTTATACAGAATTTTTAAATCTTTATATTAAAAATTCCCTTATGTTTAATGGGGTTTTTAATATACCCTTAAATAATCGTGGAATAATTTCTGTAGTGGGAATAAATGAGGATGCGAACGGATCAAATGGTGCCGGTAAAAGCACCATTTTTGATATTATGCGCGCCATACACCTAGGTTCTTCCTCTGATGGAAGGAGGGATATTGATTTTCTTTCAAATAAAGGTGCCTGTAGCATAGGATACACTGCAAAATATGGTGAAGATGTATATTCAATAACAAAAAATAGAAATGATGCTATATTTGGAAATAATACCCTTATTTTAAAAAATGGAAAATCCGTTGGGTATAAGAAAGATGCAAATGCTACTAAAAAATCTGTACACAATGATTTTGTTAAAATTCCGGAAGCTGTATGGGATAACTGCGTAATATTAAGAACGGATAAGGCCCATACTTTGATAAAAGGAACACCTACGGAAAGAATAGATTTTCTTTCTAGCCTGTGTAGTTTAAATTGTTATGATGAGATATATGCTGAGCTTAAAGAGAACTTAAAAGAGGTGACTCTAAAAATAGATTCTTTACGAGAAAGTGAGGCATTGCTTGCTGACGTATCCAGCACACTTTCTAAAATGAGCAGTAAAAAAGAAGTAGTAGAAAGGTTATCTTTTGTAGTTAAAAAAATTAATTTACTGACAAAGTCTATATCTAATAAAGAAAAATTAAAGGACAAGATAGAATACTTAATAAAATACTTAACAGAATTAATTTCTTTAAATGATAAACTAGACAGATGTTCTAATGATTCTTCTGAGAAGGAAAAACAAAAACAAAAAAAATTAGAAGCTGAGTTGAAGGATTCAAGAAAGGAGCTAGATGGTGTCTCCTGTGAGTTGACAGAATACAATTATTATGAAAAGATGAAGTCAAATCCGATAGGAAAAAGCGGGGATTACGATTCTCTTACTAAAAAGAACAAACTGTGCGTTAAGAAATTTGATGATCTTCTTCTGCTCAGAGCTGTTGCCGAGAAACAAAAAGAATTAAGGCTGTTTTTGAAACAGCATATCTGTAATCATTGTGAGGAAGATATTGAAAAAAGATTACGATACTTGTCAAATAAAAAATTACAGTGTAGTGTGCTTTTACAAGTGTGCGGGCATTCTTTATGCAAGTGTCCCATTTGTAGTTCAAGTTTGAATAAAAATGATTTTAATTTGAATAGGCGTGACTTAGAAAAAAAACTTGCTGATATAGTTAAAAAAATAGAATATGCTAAGGGTTTATCTGATCTCTTAAATAAGATAAATGAAACTAAAATAAATATCAAAGATAGTGAAAGCAAGTATGGAAAGTTGGTTTTGTCAAGTATTGATGAAGAAATACTTTTATATAAAGAAAAGAAGAGAAAGATAGAAGATAATTTATTTTCTGTAAAGCAGCATAATGAATACTTAGAGAAGCTTGAAAAAGTAAAGTCTTCCTTGAAACACGATAAGGAGTTTTTAAATAAAAGAAAAGTTTTATTGAGCTCTAAGGTAGAAAGCAGAGAGAATGAAATAAGAACTCTAGAAAAGGTAATAGGGTATAAAGAAAAGGCTGAATATTTAGAAACAAAGTGTGGAGTAACTAGAAATGAGGCAGAGACAAGTCTAGAGAACTGTCTTTCCACTAGAAAAAAACTGTCCATAAAGATTGAAAAAAGAAATGAAAAGAAATCCCATTTACTGAAGCAAGAAGGTTCTTTGAGAGAATCTTTAGCAAACCTTCAGTCTTTGTTGAATAAGAAGTCGAAGCTAGAGAGGGAACTCGCTAGTATAGGAAGTCTTAAAAAGAATAAAGATTTTCTGACAAATTTAGTTTTTGCTTATTCAAATAAAGGTCTTAAGGGTAAAAGAATAGCTTTGATACTGGAAGCACTTAAATCAAAATTGAAAGAGTATACTTCTATCCTTTTTTCTGAAAAGGATATTTCTTTTGATATTGTTGGGGATTCAAATAAGTTTTCAATTTTCTGTATCAGAAAAGACGATAAGGGAAATGTAGTTTCGAAGTATGACGTTCGTTCCTTGAGTGGAGGAGAAAAAGCTAGATTTGTATTGGCTATTGTTTTTGCATTAGATGATATTACTAGTCCCACTATGAAAGTTAATTTTAAAGTGCTTGATGAGATCGATGCAAAACTAGATAGCATAGGGAAACAGATTTTGATTGAAAAGTTTATACCTATGCTGCGTGAAAAAACTTCTACGCTATTCATAGTTTCTCATGATAAAGAAGTTCGAGATGCAGGTATTTATGATGCTAGAATGATTGTTAGAAAAAAGAATATGAGGTCAACAATTAAAATTAAGGAAATTACAAATGATAAGTGAACCTATCGGACTGTCGTATTGTGATATTCCTTATATAAAAGGAATTGCAAAAAATGCTTTGGAAATAACTTCAAAATATGATTATGATAGAATATTGAAAGATAATAAATCAGTTTTTATTATGGATTGTTATACTCTATCTTCTTTTGATGATTTTTCTTTAGTCGGAAAAATAATAGTGCTGGATTCAGTGGATAATTTACTAAGAAGCGGAATTACTCCTTTGGATTTTTCAAATAATAAACCAGTATTGTGTGATTTAAGTTCTTATCTTAAAGCTTCTATTGGAATAACTAAAGTTCATAGGCTAGACTATGTAAGAGATACTTCTGAATTGTTTAAGGCCATTCATGAAGTATCTCTGGTGTTCAAACAGACTTTGCAGTTTATAGTGGATTTTATAAAAGAGGAAGTGAAGAAAGAAAATAAAAATGTATCATTTTGTGAAATAGTCAAGGCGTTATCCGGAAATATAAGTTTGAAACATTTTCGGTTTTGTGAGGATGAGACGCCAGGATTGGTAAAGGCTAGAAAGTGGCTTTATCTATATAGAAAAACTACTGGAGGAAGAAGAACGATTTGCGCTTACCAAGATATGTGCTTGTTTAAGACTTCTTTTGATGTCGCCGTGACTGATAATGTAGCAGATCCGTTTTCATTAAAAATAATGGTTGATTTATGTAATCCATATGCTCTCATGGAATCATTTCCATTTTATGGAAATCCAAAAATATCGAAGGAAATTATCAGTAAAAGAACTGTAAAATAATTATAAATAAATATAGACAAGAGGATAGCCCATTATGCTTTTAGGTATCAGGGATTATGCTATCGAACTTTCAAAAAATGTAAAGGTAAAGTGCCAATCTTTTGACTATGATGGAAAAACATATAGTGCTTTAGAACAAAAGTCAAATTTAAAAAAAGTGTTTTATAAATCTAACTCAAAAGCACTGATAGCTTCTCCGAATATCTTTTCGGCTGAAGTTCTGTTTTATAAGATGTCAAAAAAGTATGAAAGTAAAAATAAAAAATGTATATTATTGACTGAAAAGTATCTTCGTTCCATTTTTAATAATGACCTTGGAAATAAAATTCAAAACTATGATGTAATATTTATCATCGGATTGAGGAACAATGATACCTCTGTTTCTTCAGCAATCCGTATACTACAGTGCACAGAGAAGACAGTAATAGTTTCGTTTATATCTAATTATTTTGATTATGTAGGAAAAACTAGGTTTTGTAATCATAATCCAGTTGTGTATGACAAACAAGTGCTTGGGTGGGGTAGCTTTGACTTGGTTTTATTTCAAACGGAACTTGAAGGTTATTCACATGAGAAAAATACAGATATTTAAAGATGGAAAGATTGAAAATGAATTGAATAAGGAAGATCTTTATTCCTTGATTCAAGATTCAGTATTTGAGATAGGTAAGAAGCGTGTAGGAAGAGAGGGAAAGATCGAATTTGGAAAGTTTTCTCCGATAAGGGTTTTTATTTTCGGTGAAGATTCTTTGACAAGTAAGTTTTTAAAATATATGTATTCTTTTGCGGAAGCAGCGCTTTCATTAAAAGCGACCACTATTCCTTGTGAAGCTATGAATAGATATGGTGCTGTATTTTTTGATTTAGAGGAGTGTACTTTTGATGATAAAAAAGTATTGAAAAATTACTGGGAAGCACATGGGGGTATTTCTTTTATTCGCACAGGTATGTTTAGTTTTGGTTCATTCATAGGAATGCTTGGTGATGGGATATATGTTCAATTAGGAAATAGTCCAAGTGATTTTGGGTTGCTTAATTTTTAAGATGTGTATAAAAAAAGACCTTATGGAAAAATCCATAAGGTCTTTTTTTTTATATTTATTTAATTTTTATTTGTGCTTATATGGACAACTATTTGGAATGTTATCAATGTCTTTTATTTCTTTTCCGGACTTCTCACAGATATCTAATACTTTAATTCCTTTGTGTATGTTTTCTAGATATGGACAGTTTAAGCAAGATTCTATTATTATTTTTCGCATATATATATTTATTTTTTAAATTTTGTAAGATAATATTTTTAATTATTTCAGATTCTTCCTTGCTTATTTTTAATTGATTTTTGTTTAGTTTCCAGTCAAGGGATTCAATTAAACAGTATCCGCTATATGAATAATGAATATCAATTCCAGATATACTTATTTTATTTTTTATATCATTTTCGTGTATTGATTTTACTTGTTCTTTTGTTATTAAGCAAAATCCATTTTTAGAGGCAATGTGATTGAATATGGTTGTTGTTAGCTCGTTGTGCTTTGCCCTTATGTAGTTGAATACACTTAAAGAAGCATTATTATCTTTTGTATCAAAATCTTTTATTCTTTCTTTAACTATTTGTGCTAAAGATATTGCTTTAGTGTTCTTTTCCGTTCTTGTATTTATCATTCCCATTTTCTTTTTAAATTTATAAAAAGTACCTGGACTTATCATAAGACTTGGATTGCTTTTTTTGAGTTCCTCACAGAAATCTTTATATTTTAATAATCCTTTTTTTATTAAAGACTCTATTAGATCAGAGTAGTTATTGATGTTTTTATTTCTATGGTTTTCTTTTAGAATTTCTGGTATGTTCGCCATTTTTCCATCCCATGCCCAAGGGTATGTTTTCTTTTCATAAAATACTCTTATAGAGTAGGTCATGGGTTTCCAATTAAACTTTGCCTCAAAGTTATGCCTTACAACATAAAGCTGATTAGTTTCCGCTAATTTTATGTTGTCTGGGGAAAGAAGATATATTAGTTCATCTTTGTTAAATCTTCTATGCTTTTTTCTTTCTTTTCCAAGAACAGTTTTATCTTCTGGAAGATTAAGCATTTTAGGTAACATATAAATTCCATTTTTATATATTTGATTTATATTAATTTTAATCTTTCTTTTGTGTTTGAGAAATTTAAATAATGGATTGCATTTTTATTTTTCCAAATCCTGATATTTTCTAAGTCATCGTCAATTAAAATATTGTCTTTTCCACTAAATTTTTCTTTATGCTTTTTGTTGTGAACAAAGTTAAGTTTTAGTTTTATTCCATATTCTTTTGCGATGGGTAGTAAGTTTTTTTTGCACCATATCACTTTTCCTTTGAGGCAGTCTTCGGATCTTGTCAAGGATGATAGTATCTGAATATCTTTGAAGTTTGCACAGCAGTATCTGAACAATTTTTCTCCTTCGGGCATCCATTCTAAGTCTGTCCAGAAGTTTATTCCTTTTTTATTGATTTTTGCATATCCATTTTTTCTATTTCCAAGGAAGTGTCTGTCGTTTCCAAAAACTATTCCTAGCTTATTGGCCCCTTTGACAAAATCATCAAGTACTCCATCCATGTCTAAAAATAAAGTCATTTTAAATCCTCATATATAGTGTCACTGTTTAACATGATGAATCTTAAGTCTTGTATATCAAAATTTTTTCGTATAATTTTTTCCTCATTAAATAAAACAAAATGTTCATTCATTGTTTTGATCCATGCATATTTTCCTTTGCCGTTTATGGCAATCCATACGCCTTTTGAGTAGGTATTGATTTTTATCTTATGCTCTTGCGTGACTGCTAGTATTTTTTCTTCGACAGGACTAGGATTCTTTAGAATCCTTTTGTATGCCTTGTTAATCTTACCATCTAATTTTTTCTTATTTGAGCGCAAGGTTTCTTTTCTTTTTTTGCACAACTTCTCTATATTTATTTTGCTATCATTAATAAAATCGAGAAGTTCGTTTACATCTTTTTTATCTTTTAAATCAATATCTATCATATTTTATATCTTATATATTTTTTTTGTGTGCTCATAGTATAGGGCTATTGCTTTTTCCACGGATGCTGTTATGGTAGCTCCGCTTATTTGCTTTATTTTTTTAAGCATATCCATAGATGTTTTTGTCATCTTGTAAGATTCGCTGATTTTTTGTTTTTTCATTTTTACCTCTATTTAATCATTTTGTTGAATTGATTTTCGCTTATAATGGTGATTCCAAGTTTTTCAGCTTTATTCAATTTAATTCCTCCGCCGATTCCAGCAACTAGATATTCGGTATTTTTGCTTATGCTTGAAACTGGTTTTCCACCATAGGCTTTTATTCTTGACTGAAATTCCGTTCTTCCTACTGATAGTGCACCAGTTATGCAGAATGATTTTCCGTTAAGTTTTGAAGAAATCTTTTTTGATTCCTTTTCTTCTAAAACCATTCCATTGATATGGAATAGCTCGTTTATGAGACTTTTGTTTTTCTTAAAAAATTTTATTATGTTGTGAGCTTTGACTTGCCCTATTGTATCTATGTCAGACAATTCTTTTTCATTAGCATAAATTAAGTTCTTTAATGATTTAAATTTTCCAGCAAGTTCTTCGGCAATAGTGTTTCCTATCGCGTCAATGCCTAGCCCACTGATTACTCTAGATAAACCTGCCTTCTTACTTTGCTCGATAGCATTTAAAATATTGCTTGCGCTTTTATCTTTTATGCCATTGAGTTTAAGAAGGTCTTTCCTGGTTAGGGAGTATAGATCAGCTATATTTGATATTATATTATTCTCAAGCATAGCCTTGATAGTTGCTTCGGAAACTCCATCTATATTCATGTTCTTTTTAGAGCACCATGCCGTGATTTGGCCAGTGACTCGGTCTAGGCAGTTTTCATTTGTGCAGTAAAGTTTTTCTCCGATGAATTTTGTCTTGCTTTTACAACAAGGACAATTCTTGGGAAAAGAAATTTTTATTCTATTCTTTCCGGGTGAAATAAGTTTTTTTACCTGGGGGATTATTTCTCCCCTTTTTACGACTGCGACGGTGTCTCCGATAGCTATCCTGAGCTTTTTGATTATTTTGTAGTTATGGAGGCTTGCTCTCTCTACGACTACTCCGCAAAGCAGCATAGGTTCATAGATAGCTACTGGGGTTATGGCCCCGGTTTTTCCGACTTGCCAAATCACATCTTTTATTTTAGGGCTAACTATCTCGTTTGGAAATTTGTATGCAATAGCAAATTTTGGATTTACCGATGTTGCACCCATTCTTTTTTGCTTTGATTTTTTATTTATCTTTATTACCATCCCGTCAATATCAAAATCTAATTTTTTCCTCTCACTTGCATATTTGTCGCAGTAATCTATAATCTTTCTCGTATTATTTGTCATAAACAGGCACACAGTGTTGAACCCAAATCGTTTTAACATTTTTACATCTTTTATTTGGGATTCATTTTCATGTTTTAAAATTGTGTACGCATAAAATCTTAAGTGTTTTTTTGCAACTTCGCTTGAAGAGTGTAGCTTTAGGGCTCCACTTGCTGTGTTTCTACAATTTTTTAAATTTTCTCCTCTCTCAATAGCTTTTTTAAATTCTGATTTAGGAAAAATGACTTCTCCACGGATCTCGATGTCAATATTTTCTTTCAAGTCAGTACTAATTCCATTTATTTCTAGGGCATTTTTGGTGACATCATCGCCCTTGATGCCGTTTCCACGAGTCACTGCCCGAATCAGTTTTCCTCTTTTGTAAATTAGTGAAAGCCCACACCCATCCATTTTATATTCCAGAGTGTACTTGCATTTTCCTATTTTTCTTTCGGTTTCAGAAAACCATCCAGTCAATTCTTCCAGGGAAAGTACTTTTCCGAGGGAGAGCATGGGATATTCGTGCGTGACTTTTCGAAAACCTTTTGCGCTATCTTCTCCCACTTTTTGAGTGGGGGAGGATGCCACTATTTTGTCTTGGTGCTTCTTTTCAAATTCTTTTATCTGGGCAATCATTGCGTCAAATTCCGAGTCTGAAATTTTTTCATTTCCAGCATAGTAGGCTTTTGAAAAAATGTTGGCTTTTTGGACTAGCTTCTCGTAGTTTTTTGTGTTCATTTTTTATCTCTGCTGCGGGGGGTTTAAACTGCTAGTAAATATAGTTAATTGGCGCTACCTGGGCAAATTTTATTTTTTGTAATTCCTCTAAGGTGGCGTTTTTACGCAAATTTAACCACTTTTTTAATTATTTATAGTTTTTTACATTTTTTAAAGAAAAATGTAAAAATAAAATGTATATTTACTATGGCAGTCAACTTTAAAATGGAGTTTTTTATGACTACTACTAAAAAAGTAGCACATTATCTGTGCGCGAAATCCTTCTTACAGGGAGGAAAATTCGTTTTCGATCTTCGGCTTTTAAAAAACAAACAGATCGTCACAATCTTTGATATGTGCGATCTAGAAACTCAAATCAGAAAATGTGGCTATATTTTTAACCACACTGGAAATTTTAATTTCGAAGTAATCAAGTGAGGGATTGTATGGAAGAAAAAATTACTATCATGACTATGAAATTTGCTAACTATGATTCCTTGAGCCTGGATTACCGGATTGTCCGTAAGACGCTAAGGGCATTTACAAAGTATGGAGGAAAAGAGATCATAGGAGGAATTCGCATTGGCAAAAAGGTAACTGATTTTTCTCTCAAAAGCGAAGATGATTACTGCGAATTTAAAGAGCTTAAACCTAATATGATTTCTTTAGCGCTTTCTTCGCAAACACCCGTTCTAAGGATAGATACAAAATATTTAGATTTGTTCATGTATATTATAAATAAGTGTTATTAAATCAAAAATAATCCGAAACTAGAGCTTCTACAACTCTAGTCCATGCAGGATAGTAACCTGTATGCTGATGATGGTAAACTGAATCAGAAAAATAAAAAATAAACAAGGAACATAAGATGAAGAAAGAAGAAAAAATTCCCCAGCTTTCAGAGGAAGTCATTGTCAAACGCAGAAAGATAAAAGTGAATAGTCTAGGATTCATCCCCGTGGATGCCTTGGGATTTACTTGTCTTTGCTGCGAACATTTTGCTACAGCGAAAACACCATTAGATCATGTTTTCAGAAAAATGTGGGCTTGGAAGAGGGTGTCCAACCTAGTTCCCTGCCCACATTTAAATGGCATTAATGGGAATGGAAAAAAACTCATCAAAGGAAACTTGGATGCCTCTGTTTGTCCCTTCTTCCGACTGGTTAAAGCTAGAATAAATCCTGTCTATTTTGAAGAGATCAAAAAAATAGATGAAGGAGCTGTAGAAGGAAAATCGAATCGTGCGGAATTTTTTGAGGATATTGAGGATAAAAGTTCGAAAATAGCCGATGTGGAAGCGCGAATGCGGGTAGCGCAAGAGGCTTTGGCTAAGGCAAAGGAAGAAAAAAGAGAAATCGAAGATAAGAGAAATTTTGCATTTCTAACTCGGTATACTGACGATAAGATTCCTCAAAATCTTTCATCTCTTTTTGGAGTTCAACTGGGTTCCGATTATCAAACTATGCTGGATAATAAGGTTAAGATTCGGGAAGCTGGATATGATCCCGATAAAATGAAAAGTATTGACTACACCATATCCTCTCAGGATGTTGCAAAGATAATCCAAAAGGGCCTTTTGGAATCCCTGGGTTACCGCTCCAGTGGTTTTGATTTAAATGGAAATTCCATAAATGAGTATGTTGGTCAGAAAATTTCTTTCGACACTATGCCCTACAAGGTAGTTCGCCGAGGAGCTAAGCGCATGGTAATTTTCCGTGAAACGGACGCAAATTATTTATCTAGGCGGGATGATCCTTTCTATAAAGCTCTTTTCGCTGATGATAAGATCCAATGGAGATTTCCAGTCATAGAAAAGCCAACTTTCGATTTGGTCGAAAATGAAGAAAATGATGTTCCAGAGGAAGAAGAAAATGATTTCATCGAGAACGAAACTAAAAATGAACTCGGGGAAGAGCCGGAATCTGGCGAAGGAGAAAATGTATGATTGACATTAACATGTTTACGTGCGAAGGAAACCTTTCTTCAGATGCAGTAATTCAAAAAAATGAAGATGGAGAAATCAAAATTATATTTTTAGGAGTATGTACCACAGTTATAGAAAATGGCCGAAAACTGTCTGACAGGCATAGTGTCGTAATCAAGGGGAAATACCTTGATTACGTCAAGTCTGACGGAATGGTAGGCTTCCTTAAAAAGGGAGCTAGGGTAAGAGTGGAGGGGATAATACATAACCGATTCCGTTCTCCGACTATTCCTTTTCCATCGTCTGAAATTTATGCGCAACGGATAACCTTTCAAGAAAGGGAAGAACCCGTAATGCTGTAGCCGAAACTAGGAAGGAAGCCCCCACCCCTTCCTAGTCCATGTGGGACAGTAACCTGCATGCTGATGATGGTAAACTAAATCAGAAAAACAAACAAGGAACATAAGATGAAGAAAAAAATCAAGGATGATGCAATTATTATACCTAAAAAATTATTAATGATTAAGGATGCATGGGGAAGTACTCCCATTCATTGGCTAGCTAGGAAGGAAGTTAAAGAAATTCTTTCTCTTCCAGAAGAACTACTGATGATTAAGGATAAGTATGGAGATACTCCTATTCATGAGTTAGCTGTGCGTGGAGTTAAAGAAATATTAAAACTTCCTAAAGAAGTATTAATGATTAAGAATAACCTTGGATGGACTCCTATTCATGAATTAGCTAGGAATGGAGTTAAAGAAATTCTTAAGCTTCCTAAAGAACTGTTAAAGATTAAGAATAGCTATGGAGATACTCCTATTCATTGGTTAGCTAGGAAGGGAGTTAAAGAAATTCTTTCTCTTCCTAAAGAATTATTAATGATTCAAGATAAACATGGAAATACTCCTATTCATGATTTGGCAGATAGGGGAGTAAAAGAAATCCTTGAACTTCCAAAAGAACTTTTAATGATTACAGATGAAGAGGGATGGACTCCTATTCATTATTTGGATATGAATGGAGTAAAGATTCCTGGTAAGTACAAGCGGCATATCTAAGTAGTTTAGGAGTTTTATGGTTAATCCTAGTTGTAAAATGTACTAATACTGCCATTACAAATTAAATAAATCATAGTTAAAAATATAATAAGGAGTTTTTATGGTTAAGAAAATTAAGTTTAATCAAATTCTTGAAGTATCGGTGGATGAAACAGAAACTTTCAAGAAGGTTATTCAGGTGGTAACCTGGGGAGATGGTGCTCCCGCCTTAGAAAAACGGTCTTATTTTAAGAAAGATGGTGGGTGGTTGTGTGGCAAGTCCGGAGGATTTACTCGTAAAGATTTTATTAAATGTTTGAAGAGCACAGAAAAAATTAAAGAAGCCCTGCAAGAAAACGATTAAAGTTAAAGGAAATAAAAATGTTTAACTACATTAAATCTTTATTCATGACTAATGAAGAAATATTTGAAAAAGCTAAGAAAGGAGATAAGAGTATTCTTACTCTTCCTAAAGCTAGATTGATGATTAAAGATAGCATTGGATGGACTCCTATTCATTACTTAGCTAATAAAGGAGTAAAAGAAATTCTTACTCTTCCTAAATCTATATTAATGATTCAAGATGATGATGGATGGACTCCTATTCATTGGTTAGCTAGTAATGGAGTTGGAGTAAAGGAAATATTAAAACTTCCTAAATCTATATTAATGATTCAAGATAGGTATGGAGATACTCCTATTCATGAGTTAGCTGTGCGTGGAGTAAAAGAAATTCTTAAACTTCCTAAATCTATATTAATGATTCAGAATAATTATGGAAGTACTCCTATTCATTTCTTAGCTTACGAAGGAGTAAAGATTCCAGAAGAATTAAAACATTTGATCTAAACAAAGGAAATAAAAATGACTAATGAAGAAATATTTGAAAAAGCTAGGAAAGGAGATAAGGAAATTCTTACTCTTCCTAAAGAATTGCTAATGACTCAAGATGCGTATGGAAATACTCCTGTTCATTGGTTAGCCCACAATAAAGTAAAGGAAGTTATTATTCTTTCTAAAGAATTACTAGTGACCCAAGATAAAGAGGGATTTACTCCTATTCATTTATTAGCTAGTAGTGGAGTTGGAGTAAAGGAAATATTAAAACTTCCTAAATCTATATTAAAGATTCAAGATAAAGAGGGATGGACTCCTATTCATTTGTTAGCTTCTAAAGGAGTTAAAGAAATTCTTAAGCTTCCTAAAGAATTACTAATGATTCAAGATGATGATGGATGTACTCCCATTCATGATTTAGCTTACGAAGGAGTAAAGGAAATCCTTAAGCTTCCTAAATCTATATTAATGATTCAAGATAGCTATGGACGGACTCCTGTTCATTTCTTAGCTGTGAAGGAAGTTAAAGAAATTCTTAAACTTCCTGTAGAATTACTAATGATTAAAGATAAAGATGGATGGACTCCTATTTATTGGTTAGTTCTTAGGGGAATAGAACTTCCCGATAAATACAAGTGATATATGTAAATAAGAGGAAAATATGCTAAAAGATGATATAAAAAAATTCTTTAATGGGGATATGGATAATCTGTATGGCCGTTTGTATGAAACTTATAGTAATGACAAGTTCTTGGATTTTCCAAAGTTTAAGTCTGATGATATTGTGTGCTGTGGATATCCGAACAGTGAGTATCTTAGGGAAAATATGATTAAGTTTAAGAAACTGGTGTATGATTGGAAGCACCACATTTCTTCGTATGAAGAAACCAAGAACAGAATTCGTAATTTTTTAGGTGGATGCCATGCAGATGACACCTGTGGAAGTGAGTTTCTTATCTATAAGAGAATTCTTACTTCTCATAAAGTCAATATCATAAAAAATCAAGTAGATTATCCGGCAACTGCTTATTATAGACCTTATGGATATTTTATTTTTTATTCAAAGAATGAGAATAAGTATATGATTGCTGATGAAGAAAAACACGGAATAAATCTTGATTTTTTAAAAGTGATGACAGATGAAAATTTTAAAGCAGAGCTTATAGTTTCATCTAACTGGAAGGAGTTGGATTCTCACTTTTATAAAAACAGGGAGACTAAACTTATCGAAAAGTCTATCAAGGGATTATCAAAAAAAGACGTATTGGTGTATGTTCAAAAATCTTCAATAGATAATAATGAGCTATTGAAGATTTTTGAACATAATAATATTTGTGCAAAAATAATTGAGCCGATGATTGTTCATTCGCTCAAAGAATTAAAAGGTCTATTTTTAAAGACAAACTTTAATAAATATTCTGGCATAGCTATAGATAAAAATCTTTTTATAAAGAACAAGACTGCTTCTTATTATAATCAAGTGGAGATAGAATAATGCTTGCAAGACTCCTATCGGACGATGGTCTTAAATCAGATGAAGGATTATCAAATTTGGAGAAATATTATACTATTCAAGGTTCAAAAAGAGTTTTGGTGGATGAAATTCATGATGAAATTAAATCTATAGAAAAGAAATTGAAGCCCTTTGCTGATTTTGAGTTTGTTGGTGGCTTGCGTAGAAGTAATAAATATATTGAGAGCATAGTTGTTCTTTGCACAGGAAGCAAGTCTTTGGCAAAGAAGATATTTGAAGTATGCAAATGTACTGATTTTGATAGAGTAAACAGTAGATGCTCAAAACTTGTTTCAATAAACAATAAAATAATTGAAGAAAAGTTTTTTGTAGTGAACAAGGATTTTTATGGCACAGCCTTGGTTAAGTTTACTGGAAGCAATTCTTTCAATAAGGCCATAGAGGAACGGGCAGAGGAACTCGGACTTGACGCCTGGAATATCAAGTCTAAGACAGAAGAAGAATTTTTTTCCAAACTTCATATACCCTTCATTTCTCCCTTATGCAGGGAATGCTATTTTGATGTAACATTTCCAATCGAAAAAATATTAGTAGAGGAAAATGACTTTGATTTAATGAAATTAATTAACTCAAGCAATAAAGGAGATTTGAGGGGAATTGAGCTAGACTGTCTTACTCGTTTTGAAAATTCAATGAATAGTTTGGATTTCATTATCGGTTCGTTTGCTTTCAAGAGGCAGCTTGCGAAAGCTTTTTATAGAGTCATAAGTCAGATAAAGATTCCAGTGATTGTTAAAGATTTTGGATTTGACCTAGATATTTCGTATAGGTCTTTGTGCAATGAATTAGACTGGGATAAGGAACTTGCGTCAATGCGGTCTTGTGGGATAATCATTGCCTTGAATAGCAATGGAAAAAATTTGCATCCTATGCTGCTCAATAAGTATAAAAAGTTGGGAGGTAGGTTTGTTGTCCTTGGGGAGATGAATGAAGAAGTGATTAATCTTGCCAGAAAAGCGCTTTTAACAAAACGGGATATCTTAGATGAATTTAGGTTCCGTTTAGCTCTAGGGAGGTCTATATGAGTATGCTTTTAGATGTGAAAGAAATTTTATATAAGTCTAGGCTGGATGCAGCCACTAGACTATCCGTGGCAAGGAATATGGTTTTGTATGTACTAATGTATCAAAGCTCCTCTTCGATGCCGGGACAGGATAAAAAAAGAAAAGATACCATTATCCGTGAGCTAGTCAAGGAAGACGCGGATACTTTGAAAAAAGTGAATGGTTGGATATACAAAGCGATGTACGGGAGATATTACCTTTCTTATCTCCGCAGGGGTTTGATTTCATACTTAAAAAATGGAGATATAGAATGTTCAATCACCTTCAAGTGTTCCCAGGAGGACTTACTTTTTTGTCTAGACATATTGAAAGAATCAAATATGATTGATGAAATATACTCGTGGGTAAGAACGCTCAAGGAACCTTCGCCTATTTTCTTTTCGGATAAGCAGCTAGATGACTTAATGAAAACCCAGATGTCCTATACTATAAAGATAGCGAAGTCCAGGATGGCATTCCTGGTGAAATATTCCGGAATGGAAGATTCTTTTCTGGAAACAGAATTAAAGATGTGGGCGTACAGAACCTTTTATTTAAAAGAAGGGACTATGGACATAGTCTATCTTATAAACTATGCCAGGCAAAGTGTGAAGAATCATGCTTCGAACATTATATATGCCAACACTACACAAAAAAGAAATTGTGGCTTGGTTAGATATTCAGATGGAAAGGATAATATAAACGCAGAATATGAAAAAGCTACGTTACCTTTGACGGATGAACTGGCGGAAACAATTAAGTCAAACAGCAGGTTCGGTGATAATTCCTTGAGAGAGTACATACAAAGTTCTGATCTTGAAGACGATGTGAAGACTCGTATGATTTCTTTCTTTGATGTTATGGTAGGAAAAAAGAATGATAAATTTGAGAAGTGGATTTCATCATACGGATTTCCAGATGATGAGCTGAAGCTGCGTGAATATGCTTTACAATATTTTAATTTGGTTGATTATCTTCCTATAATGAAGAATGCTTATGAGATCGTAAATGACTGCACCATAGTTAAGGATCATACTTTAAATCAAGCCAAGGTTTTTTTGGAAAAGGATGAATTTGAGAAAGCGAGGAAAATGAAAATTTATTCAAGGGAATTCATCGAGTTTTTAAAGATAAAAGGATTTGATGAGAATAAAATTTTATTGATTCCGATGGAACAGATGGATATGCTAATTAAGGAATATTATAATAAGGTAAATGCTTAGTGTCTGTGTTGATTGTGAGATAATAAAGATTTTATTTTTTCATTTTCATTGAGATGTATTGCATGATGCTGTTTCGCATATTCGGAAATTCACTGGCTACGATGTTCAGTATAAAGTTTTCCACTACGCTTGTCATTGATCCCTTTCGCCCGAAGACGTTTTTTCTTTTACACGCTAACTCAAATGCTTTTTTGAATTGCAGGGGAATGACGATGCTTACGACTTTTTCAGACCATGGGGAAAGCTGTAGAGTTCCTTTGTTCACTTTTAGCTCGTACTCGCAGGCGCACCTAGCTAGATCAAGAATTGTGGGTATTGCTATCTGTGGGTTTTCACAATTTGCCATGCAGTATGCCGTGGCGATGTCTTTTGTCCGTCCTATTTTTTTTGGATTGGCAAAGTGTTCGGCGAGCCGGTGCAGAGTCTGGTGACATCCGGCGCACAGAAATCGGATGTTACTCGGAGAATCATCTCCGCCAAATGCCTGTGGTATTCGGTGATGCTCGTTTTTCAGGCTATCATCGTAGTTTTTTTTGCAAATTGCACAGCAAAACATAAAAACCTCGTTAAATTAATTGAAAAATATGCATATTTTTATTGATTTTTTGATAAATATATTATATATTTATTGAGTATAATAAACTAAAAAAGGAAAACAAATGAAATTTCTTTATATCTTGATCGGCATGCTGATGTACTGCCTTCTGGTAGGGATGGCATTGGCCCTGTTGGTTGCTTTTCTCGCGCTGTTTTTTTATCTGATGTCACGGGGTTATCTAGTCGCGGGAATTCTTCTAGTGGCTATCGTGGTCGCGGGGCTATCCGTCTTTTACATTTCTCAATCCGCGCCAAAAAATTAAAAACACCACTTTTATCCATTTTTTAATAAAATCCCTTGCTTTTTATTAAAAAATATACTATATTATAGTTGTTGTTGAAACTTGACGAATAAAAAAGGAGTTAAAATGCCTACGGAAAAACAAATAAACTACGCATTATTTTTGCTGGATAAAAATGGATATTCAACAAAATTCATGAATGCCTCTTATAAAAATTTAGGGGCAACAAGGAAGGAATGCTCTGGACTGGTCATTGATTGGCTTAAAAACTTAACTAGTGTGCGCATTTCTAATTTGATATCCGACTTGAAGTGAGCGTTTAACAAGGACACAAAACAACCTGGCAGCTCTTAATACTGCCTATGAAGAAGAAAGAAAAAGAAAATCAATGCTAAAATAGCATCATAAATTCCATGGACTTATATTTTAAAATAAAGGTAGATGCATGAAAAATTATTACATCGTTAATTCGCGCGGGCAGTATTGGGACTGGGTGGCGCGGAAATGGATTCCTGAGAAAAAACTGATAAACGGCATAGCAATTTATCAAGAAAAGATAATTTCGCAGATATCAGATCCTACAGCGCATTGCATAGACGCTGATTTGCAACAGGAGCATTACAAATGAATGAGAAAGAATTTCGCAGTCTGCTTGAAGAAAGCGCAGTGCGCAATCTTAAAATATATGAGCCATACAGTCTTACTCATAGCCGGGAACAGGATGAGGCGTATGGCAGATATGATATGGCTCGGTATATTCAAGGCCATTTTGAGGATTTGATGCGGGAATATAAGCTAGTTCCAAGGGAAACATGATTCATCAACGGTGGAAAGATGGCTTTGGAAACAGTGAGGAATGGTGGGCATATATCTACAAGAAAATAAATGGCAAGTGTTTAGTTACGAATGTATATAACAGATTTTAACCAGAATCTATATGTATATAGATTTTTTATAATTGAAGCCAGCAGGGTTTACAGAACTCTCAGATATTAGTAGATGTTTTACTTGTATATCTGCATTTTAAAATAACCATAAATTATATGGTTGGCGATGGGAATGAATCTGATATTGAGTCTTAAAACCAGATTTATGATTTTAACAAAAAAAGGTGGATACCAAATTTTGGTATCCACCTTTTTATTTATTAAAGCTGTTTATTCGACTTCTTTTCCATCTTCTTCACTGCTTTTGACTTCTTCTTTTGTGAAAAGTTTTACCAACTCATCGAAAAGCAGATTTTTATTTATTTGAATATCCATAGGAGATTCGATTTCTGGAATATCCTTTACTTCGCAAAGACTATCCAGATCCAGTTTAATTTTCTTGGACAGCCACTCGTTCTTTTCTTTGTCGTTTTTTTCAACTTTTGCAAGAAATTCCGAATAACCGTTTTCTTTTTCCCATTCCTTGATCTTGTGCTCTGACTCGATCAGATTCTTTGGGTCAATGTTGTAAGAGGATTTTCCAGCGTCTGTGTAGATGATTTCACCATTTTCATTTTTCTGAGCGAACTGTTTACAAAACTCAAATTTCTTTCCGTTGTACTCCTGGCGTTTTTGTTCGTCAATCTTGAAGATTTCTTCCATCTTTTCAGAAATGACTCGCTTTACTTTTGTCTTAAACGCATAGCATGCTTCCCGGAAGGAGACGGTAGGTTCCTTGAAGTTACATTTATTAAGAATATTTGCAACTTCAAGAAATTCTCTTCTAGTTCTGATCTTAATCATATTTTTATTCCTTTGTTTTTTATGTTTGGTTTAATTACCAAGTATAGTTTTACAGTTTTTATTCTACGTAGTGCGTCGCGCATTGCGCGATTTCCTGCAAATCTTCCTTGGTAAGATGAGCCTGATCCTTGAGTCTAATGAGTAGTTTTTTAGTTATTTTCCATTTGTTCATAGCATCATAGAAAGTTTTGCTAAGCACTTTCGCACCTTCGGAGAACTTGTTAGCACCTTTTTTCTTCAGCAGCTTCACTAGATCATATCCGGTCATATCATTGAAGATGCCTGTGAAAATCTTGGCATTTGTCTTGTCATTAGAAACAAAGTCCATAGTTCCAAGAAGAAGCGAGGCATTATCGAAGTCAGAAGCTTTATAATGAGTCTTTTCGTTATTTCTGTTTTCTTTAGGTTTAGTAGCTTTTTTAATTTTTTTGTCTTCGGTATTTTCTATTGGCTTTTTATCCTCTTCGTATTCACTCAGATCCCTGTCCTTGCTGTTGGATATGATCCTGATGATGTTTATCTTCTTTCCGAATCTTTTTTGAGATTCTTCATTCAAGTCTTTGAGGTTTCCTATGGGAGATTCGGCATTGATATCAGAAAGAATCTTTGACAGCAAAGTAGACGTTATAGGTCTTTCAAGACTCTTAGGAATTTTTAAGAAGCCGAACTCTGACATATCCGAATGAGTTGTAAGAAATAATCCTTTTTCCATCCTAGTCCAGCCGAATTCTATATAATTCTCACTATTGGCGGTGGATTGATAGTATTTCTTTATCATGTTTATGGCGTTTGGATTCTTCTTTGCGCCTAGCATTTTCTTTAATGCCTTATCACTGATTATGTCCTCAAGATTAGTTTCATATCCGTTTCTTTTAAGTTGCCTGCTCAAGGTTTTTATGTCTTCGATAGACTTAATTACCTTGATGTACTTTATTTTTTTTGGTTTGAATCTAAATTTTGTTAAGAAATTACTTGTACTGTTTTTCAAAGTCATCAAGTATATTTCATCGTCTCTGTCCAGCAACCATAGATGAAGATTATTTGGATTGATAGTTTGTTTTTCAAGAGTATCGAGTGGATTGAATCCTAGTTTTTCTGTAAGTTCTTTAATCTTTTCTTCTTTTTTCTGATTATTTAAATTATTCATGTAGTTCTTTCTATTCTTTTCCCTTTCTTTTTCTACACTATGCTGCATATTTTTAATTTCTTCTTCTGTTTTTCCGATATAATCAACCCGTGTTAAACGGATTCTGCTGTCATCGTTATTGATTAACTTTTCTGTCTTTAGGTCATCCACAAGATCCGGAGTGACTACCATCTTTGCCCCTTCCAGAGGTTCATCACTTCCTATCGTAGAAATATTTTTATCCTGATATGAGGCATATTTCTTTCCGAACACCAAGGATTCCTTGACTTCATCTTCTTTAATCATATTGTGCATCTTTTCAAAAGGAACAATGCTAAATTTAGACGTAAACTGTTCCATATTCTCAATGCTCATGCGGACAGGAGTGAAATCTTCGTTATTTCCTTCGTTAAAGTTGGATATAAGTTTTCTATTGAGATATTCTTTTGAAATCAATCTCATGTACTTACAAATTTCCATTGTTCCTTCACAAAGGATAATGTCAACGTTGACGTTCCTTTTTTGACCCGTTCGGAAAGCACGGGCATAGGACTGGTCATTGTCCCCGGGATTCCAGTGTATGTCCATGCGGATAATTCTGCTGGCCTGTTGTAAGTTTATTCCTTCCTTTAGGGACTTATCAACCGCTATGATTATCCAGCAGGCCGGTTCTTGCTGGAATTTCATAAGCTCGGATTGTCTGGAAGCATTATACCAAACCGCATGGCTTCTAAATTTTCCATCAATGTTTTCAAAAGTGGACTTGGCGATGTCGTTTCTTTGACAAAAGATAATTACCTTACCATTTTTTGGATTTCCATCCTTATCAAAACCTTCTGAAAAATGATGCTCTAAGATAGAATTGACTTTATCTATCTTAGGGCCAATGATATCCTTATCCGTTATTTTTCCACTAATTTCTTGTAATTTTGTTAAGTCATCCTCTGAAATAGAAACAGATGAGTCAAAGTCAGATTCTTCTTTTGCATTTCCTTCGTCATTATCGTCATTTAAAGTCATAGAAAGGAATTCTTCCTTGACTTCTTTTATTGATTTTCCTTCTTTGAGAGCTTTCAAGGCCTGAATTATGATGTCAGATCCCGGCGCCGCAAGGAAAGTAGTAAAACGAGAAAGTTTTGAAAGAACTGATTCATAATCTGCATCGTAAACGTCTTCATTGTCATTCTTTAGTTTTTCCATAGCGGCTTGAATCTTGGGGTCATTGCTCAATTCCGCCTTTAGATTTTCCATAATCATGCTATATATTTCTTGCTGTACTCCAGTAAGTTCTACATAGTGAATTTTTTCTGTGAGAGAAGGCATCCTCCAACGCCACATGGAACGTCTGATCGAAACACCACCTCTTTTTTCAATCAAAGATCTGATTCTTTTTTGAGCATCTTCTTGCCATCTTCCAGTGAATTTTTTAGTGTTCTCATCAATGACTCCGTAGTTTTTTATAAAGTCTTCCTGTCTGCCTAGTATAGTAGGGTCAAGAAATCTTAACTGACCAAATAAGTCAGAGATTGAGTTAGGAATAATTGTACCGGAAGTTATGCGCTTAACCTTGGCCTTTCCTAAGACAGCCGTAGCCTTTGCCGTGTTGCTGCTTATGTTTTTGATATAGTGAGATTCATCAAGGTAAACCATATCAAATTTTAATACGTTCATTAGGAAATTTGCTCTACTGAACACTTCCGTGAAGACTAATTCTTCCGGGCCATTTTTTGTTTTTTGCTTTGTTCCAATAGGAACAATTTTTGTATCAAGAGATACAAAAGAATAGTCGGTCATGTATATGGTATTGGGAGGCATTTTATTAACAATGTCAACTAATGCTTGGGGGTTACTTCCCTTATCGGTAATTCTGTTCCACGTTTCCGTATTGATCGGAAAAATGTTCATCTTTTTGTCGCACCATTTTTCAAATATTTCTTTTCTATTCTGTGCTAGAGTTTTTCCAGGACATACGATAAGTGGGCGCTTAACTTTTTCTTTAGTCATCTGATTACAGATGTCCGCTACCATCATACATGTTTTACCACCGCCCATATCAACGTCTAACAGACAACTGTCCTGTTTATCCGCCATGGACACAGCAATAGCCTGTTGCGGGAACAAAGAAATCTTCTTTGTGAATCCCTTAATGTTCTTAGGAAGAAATGGAGTATCTCCTGTTTCATCTTGCGCAATTTCTTTGTTGTGTTTTTCTTTTTCTTTAATTATTTCTCTCAGTTCGGGAATGTTGAATCCACCTTTTTCTGGATTATCAATATCTAAGATACAATATCCCGTAGAGTCTAGTGTGCTCCAGAGTTTTTGATTTGCTCCGCAATATTTTTCAATGTATGTTCTATATCCACTGATTACCTCATCATAGCAACCAGCAGTTTTTAAAACGTATACGGGAATTTGAAAAGATTCCACCATGGAAATGTCTTCTTTTCCTGCATATTTTTTAGCATTGTTTACAATATCAAAAATTTTATTCTTATATGATTCAAAGAAAGGTTCTTTTGTAAATGGATTTTCATTATTTATACCTACGGAAGTCTTGAAGTTTATTGGAGCCTTGCTTGATAGATATAAAACATCATATTCAGAAAGTTTTTGGCATTTCTGAATGGATATTTGACTTCTTCTTCCATCACTAGTATAATAGAAAATAAAATCTTTGTCAAAGTCAGTGTATATTATTTTATTATAGAAGTTTTCAAATCCACTATTTTCCGGAGGGATTCTTTTTATGTAGTAAGTAATTTCATCAATTTTGATAGGAATAATTTTTTCTTTATTCGCTATTTCCTGCATAGTCGCGATACGATAGCAGTAGGTTAAATAATCATTTGGATTTAATTCACCTTTTACGTCTGGAAATTTTCCTGTGAAGTTAGAAGGATAGTTACCATAGCTGTCAAACATAACTCCTTTAGGAGGTTTCTTGTATAACGGAATTACGTCTGGAATTATTTCTATTCCGATAGCTTCTTTTGCCTTTGCCTTGATTGCCGGACGGTTGTCTACGAATCCGATCTTAATTACTCTTGAATCTGGAAATTTTAATATATGTTCCTTGGTTTGCTTAGATTCCTCAGTAGGAACACTGTTTATGCTCATTGTAAGATAAGGGATTGTGACGTTACCTTCATTTTTAAGAGCGATGAACATAACTTTCTTAATGAAATCTCCGTCAATGTATGCCTTTCCCTCGACTATTTTTGCAAATGATTTTCTAGTGAATGTCTGGAAAGCGTTTACCCGTATGATGGCAACTGCCTTTTCCGCGCTTTGGCTATCCATAATCGTATCCGATGGGCAGTCAAACCAGATGTCAATGGAAATAATGCTGGCATTTCCATTAATGTCTCTGACTAAATAGTTTCTGATTTCCCATCCTTCATCTGCTGTCTCAGCATTAACTGGATTTCCAAAGATAGTGTCAAATACTTCTTTATACATATCAGATAGTTTCTTACCACCAAGGTCTTCAATTTCTATACGAAATTTATATAGACTTTCTTTTAAGAAGTAGAATGTGCCGTCTCTTTTTAATTCCGGGTAATTTTCATAAGAGTTTTTTATAACTTCTTTAATCTGTCCGACTTCTTTAACTTTTTTGATTATTCCATTAGAAACAAATTTTTTTAATTGTGCAATAATGCTATTCTTGTAGCCAAGAACGGATTGAATATATGTAGTTTGTAAAATCTCTTCCTGTTCATTAGGAGTCCTCTCTTCAAAGGATTTTTCTTTTTTTGCCAATTTATAAGATAGAACTTCAAACATTTTCTTCTTTCCTTTCCTTGAGTGTATTCCATATTCCAGGGTTTTTTACACAGTCTTCCCATTCTGGAAGGGGTTTTAGTTTAGGATAATCTTTTATAGCTTCTAGCAAGTCTTTGCATACTTCGTTTCTCTTTGATCCATTTAAAGTTAAAAGATATTCAGAAGTAAATGTTAAAAGATAGTCTTTCATATCTTTTTCTCCATTAATCACTATTTTTATATCAGTAAGGTCATTGCTCATCCTTTACTTCCTTTTGTTCTAAAAGTTTTTCATTTTGAATTACTATGACAGCTTTATTTTTAAAATGCTTTCTTTCTTCAAGGGGTAATTGCCAATACTTGTTTTGATATTCTTGATTTGGATGGATAATAGTAACTGCTTTTCCGATTTCTTCTATGCTATACATACCCCATGCCAGTTTACCGACATCATTAGTAAAATCAAGTTTTTTAAGGGGTTCTAGAATAAAACATCCTTCTGTTTTATCCGGTTTTATATTTTTTTTAATCTTAACTACCCAAAATTCTTCTGGCTTCGGATACTCTCCTGCATAATCCTTATCAATCAAACCGAATTTTCCTAAAGTTCTACTGATGACTTTATTGAAGCTATCCGTATCCGCGTTGTTATGAAACTTTGCAACGGTTAACATTCCAACAACTGTATTTAACATATATTATTTTCCTTTTTATGTGTTTGTTAATGCTATTGAATATAAAGAAATATCGGCTGTAGTATTTTCTTCTGACGAAGAAATTTGTGAAAGCTGCAATAAAACATTACAAGGAGTTCCACTATCTATTGACTCCATAAGATTTCCTAGATCAACCGTGTAGCTATCTTTAGTAAAAGCATTTCCATATATTTTATTATTACTAGGAGTATAGGTATTTCCATCTACCATCATGTATATTCCTAGGATGGTATCGCTTGATAGCTTTAGTTTAAGCTTAGCTTTAGTGATAGTAAACATAGGACTAGTGAATGGAATATAAATTTTTGCAAAAGTTTTATCGGCTTGCAGGATTCCACTTAAATATTTTACTTTTTTATCATCATCTGTGACTAAATCAACATCTATATTTTCACTTATCACAGAGGTTGCCGATAATTGACTTCCATCAATTGTTTTTTCAGTTTTTGAAACTGAACTTTTTTGAACATTTACTACAGTGCAAGAATCTCCGATAGTTGCCGTAGCTAGAAGTATGTATGCATATTCCGTCGGCAGTACCAAGGATACCGAAAAAGTAACGTCATTTCCATATCGTACCGCATAGCAATAGTATGTATTATGCGCAAGATTGCTCCAGTCAAAAGAATCCGTCCCGTCAAGAGAAACAATCATTCCATCAGAAAATTTTAGCAGTCCGGAAGACACTATTAAGTTGTTTCCATTTACATAAACTTCTGACCCGTCAATGACTCCGGCATTTCCATAGGCCAGCTGTGCTAGATTTAAATTTTCTGCGGTCAGGACAGTCCCTGTTTTAAATATGGTTTTCATACTTTGTATTTATCCTCTGTATTTGTTATTCCATCAAGGCGCATAAGAACAAACCCGCTGGCTTTTCCACTGATAACTACTTGAATATAGTCGGGTGACGTAGAAATAAAATTAATTAGAAACAATCCTTCCTCAACTGGAACCATGTTGTATTCATAGTAGTTTTCATTATTGGTTGTGCAAAGTCTTACCGAGTATAAAGATTCATTTGTTTCATCATTTCCTCCGATAACTACTAGTGCGTATATTCTGTTACTATTTTTTGCTTGAAAAACTCTGCTTCTGTAGCAGTCTGAATAGTTTCTACAGTCAAGTATGGAACTAGGTATTATGGGGAAGTTTATTCCGTAAGGAGTTATTTTCCAGTTAACGCTTTTCGTATCTAAATGAGATACATTTCTAAAATCTTCTGCAACTATGAGTTTATAAGGTTCCTGGCCATTACTTATCCTAGCTATGTGCAGACTAGTAACTACTGATTTTCCTATTTCTCTGTTTATATCAATGTCAATAGGATCTTTTATCGTTGTAGATATTGGTCTAATGTCTTTTATAGAATCAATTTTATTTCCATCCCAGATGACGCTGGCTATTCTAAGTCTTGTATCAAGCGCTCTTTTTGAACACGCATATATGGTGCATCGGGCACCACTATTTAAATTATCTGTTGCCTGTATGGAAGTGATATTTGTAAATGTATTTGTAGTTTTTTTATTTATAGAAGATGAATCAGTTTCTGAGCTGTATTCTTCTATGGTGAAAGATATCGTCTCTGACACAGGAGCAGTCCCATTGTACCCGGTAATTACAAAAACAGCAGTATTTCCATCAGTCAAGGTTCCGTCTTCTATAGCAATTTCAACGTATACAGGGATTTCAAATTCTTGATTGTATGTTTTTGCCTCTTTGAATGAAGAAACTTGGCTGCTGTAGCCAAGTATCTCTGGTTCCTTGTGCAAGTATCCGTCGGAGGCCAATACCACTTCAAAATTTCTTTTTATGGTTCCGCAGTTGGCAAATGAAATTGAGTAATCTTTTATTTCTGTTTGCAGTCCTTGGGTTATGCAAATATCATTGGAATCAGATTCCTTGAAAGTAAGTTCTTCCAAGAAGGTATTCGGGCTCGGAGGCATGAGTGTTTTTGTTATTATTAAATTATACTTAAGCTTGTCACCCGGATTTACGGAAGTATCTTTTACATATAACTTATTGTCTCCACTGACTAGTTCTAGTTCTACATCTTTTCCATCGCTATCTACCGCATAGCCTAGCGCATTGGGGTATGCCGTTAGACTTATGATGCTGTTTCCATTTTCATCCTCAGTAACTGTTCCATTATCTTCATAAGAAGTTCCGGAAACACCGGCAACGTCTATGTCCTTAGAGACTATTATTCCACGGGATACTAGTTGAGAGTATAGTGTCATGTCGGAGGATGATAGATCATTCAAGCCTATAGAATGAGGAACATCGGAGCTCCCTGTTCCTACCTCGTTTCGATGTGCTATGTCCGTTGGTGAGAACCAAGGTCTGTTGAAATCATAACTCGAATTAGTCAAGTCAACGAGGGGATCACCATCTTCCTGATACTTCAGGATGCATATACATATAGAATTATCACGGACTTCACTTGATAGCGAATAGTACTCGGAAGCGTTTACCAGAAGTAAGCTTTCGCTTTCTTCTTTTTTTTCAAACCATACCGGAGCAGCGTTTCCATTGTTAGTTATTCTTTTTTCAGAAGATCCTATCATTTCGTAAAGATAAATTACCGCTAGGTCACTTGAGAATGAAGGAATTTCTTTTGTAAATTCATCCAGGCTGGCAATGTCACCGTTTTTTGTGACTATCTTTCCTTTTGTAACGGAAAGTGTGCCATTAGAGTACATGGGGTATAGCGAAGACGAATCATCTGTGGTTGCGACGGAAGATACTATGCCATAGTTATCTCCCATGATAAGTTTCATCATCTGTCTGTGTTCGTCTATGACTAATTCGAATTCTTTTTGAATATCATCAAACCCAATAAGAGTCTTGAAGGTAAGACCTTTTTTCATAATGTACCTCTTATTAAAGTTGATGCAATATTTAATGTACCTTTACTTTTTAACATATATTATTTTCTCTTATTTATAATAAAAATTTGAACATAGCCTAGTTGTTTTAGTAGCAGAATACTGCTATAGACGTTATGTTTTTACTTGCTTCTATTGTCATATAAGAACAATCTGATAAGGTGGTTGAAAGATAGTTTGCATATTTCTTTTCTAATGGGCTGGACATAGGAATTATCTGTGTTTTGTTTCCATCAGTGTCGTAACTATTTATTACTAAGCCATAGTTAAAGTTTTTACCTTTTTCACCATTGTAGCTAGTTTCATAGTTAATATATCTTTTTGAATCAACATAGATAATTAAATTATTTGAAGTAGGAACTATCGTGGTTGATAAATACTTTTTCTCCTCGCTTAAGGATGTATCGGGTTCTATCTCAAATTTCCAATCTATGGAGCTGCTCACATGAGAAGGATTAGAAAAATTATCACTAAATATACAGTTCATATTAACCCCATTAATTGTATTGCGCAGGACGATGCTTTATGTAGTTTGCCAATATCAGTACTTTGCATAATGTGACTCGATACATTTCTTAAGTCATACAGTTCTTTAACCGTTCCATTTACATATTTTGCCGAAAATATTCCGCATAGATTTTCAATATTGCCAACGGGGTATGATAGCATTGTAATTTTTCCAGTTGTGCTTGCTTCCGTTATGTTGTATCTTTCTATCGTATCAAATACATTATTAGTTATCTGGCTGTTTAATCCTTTTTGGTCACGATAGGAGCTTCCAAATGATAAAGTTTCTGTGACAGAACTATCATTTGCAGTTCCGACTATTGAAACATTTACAGAAAAATCTTCATTGGTCTTTGGAACTTTTGATTCTCCACTTCCTAACGTATATAGTCTATTGCCGGAGTTGTCCGTATAGTTTAGCTTGAAATAGTTATTATCGCTATCTTTAGAGTAGATGTTACTTTCCAGTTTTCCTAAGTTCCACCTAAAGTAGATATATGATATTACTGCATTTGAGGAATTTTCTCCACTTATCTCAATATCCCATATTCCTGATAATGTTTGTCTGTCAAAGGCATCCGTAGTTATGTATGCGCTTAGCATTCCGTTTTTTTCATTGGCCAGGTTTACCTCATAAGAAGAATCACTTCCTGCAACCAATACTTTTGTTTCTAGAAACGTTCCCGAAATGCTTCTATGAAAAATCTTTATAGCTATGTTCGAATCTATTGACTTATCTGTTCTGGCAATAATGATTTTAAATTCTGTATTTCCATAAACATATCCGTCTTCTCTTTTTATTATGGTTATTTTTCTTCCTATCCCCCCTTCGATAGCTTCATTAGTGGCTATGCTTCCTAGATTTTTCTTTTCAAATTCATCATACACCGGTCTATCACTAACTTCTTTTACTGATAAAGTTGCTGTGTCTGTCATCACTGATTCGTCATTTTTAGTTATTGCCAAGGTGTTGGGATTTGTATAGCTCTCTAAAGAGGATACTTCATCTGTTCCATTCCATCTTTTTAAGATATACGTTTGATAAAGAGTATATTCTTTTGATGAAGAATATGAAAGTAGAGTAAATGCATCATTTGCATTAGGACAATCTATTTTTGATTTAGTAGGAGTATCCGTTATGATTACTTCTATCCTGCTCCTTCCTACCAAGTCTCTAAAAGTATCAGAAGTAGTTTCAAGACTTATGGATGCTTCTGTCTGTGGGACTTTTATTATGTTTCCTTCTTTGTTGACATATACATCATAGTTTTTATCTAAGTTGCCTATGTCTGTGAAATCAACACTCTCTGCCGTGGTTGTTATGGAATGACCTTCCGAGAGAACAGTGACATTGGTGTTGATTCCGTTTATGCTCACGCCTTCGCTTTTGTTAGAGATTGAAGTGCTTAACGCAGACTCATACATATAGGATATTGTGAAATCCACTACGTCATTGTCTTCTGGAACTTTAAGTATGGAAGTTTTTTCAATCCATTTGTAATAAATTGGATTTCCATATGCATTTGTTATAGAAAGTATGGATATTGGTATTTCTGGAAGGACAAAGTACCTAGCAAACTGCAAGCCCTCATTATTCGTTATTCCCTTGTTTCCAGTGATGCTTCCATCATAGTCAGCCTTTACGTCATACTTGTTTATGCTGTAAGTTTTGATTTCTCCGCACACGTTTTGTATCTGTTGAGGTTTGCTTAGCACGATTCCACCCTCTAATAGTTGATTGTGGATGGTGTTATTGCTGTCGATGTCGTTAAAGCTTATCCCATGGGGGTTATTGTGCGTTATTAACCCCGTCCCTATTTCTTTTCTATGCTTTGTGTCAAACGGACTATACCAAGGTCTTAAGAATGAAAATTTTTCTTTGTTGCTGTCTATGAGAATGGAGCTCTCAAACGGTTTCATGACGGCCAGGCATATGGCATCTCCGGAAGGGCCCTCGGAGGAGTCGCACAATTCTAAAGAAATCATATTCTCTGTCGAGTCTTCAGTCATTCTTTTTTCTACTTCGTTTTTAAATTCATCTTGCCCTTCTTCGGCTATGAGGTTGTATCTCAGTACGATCATGTATACTTTTCCGGAAACTGTCGCAAGCGTTGAATACTTTGTGCTGTTAGCATATATTATATAATCATTTGACAGAGTGACTTCATTTCCACTAGGAAGAACGCAAGACCCCTTGGAGACAGTTATTCTTTCATAGGCTATTAATGAGATTCTGTCCACCAAAGATTCCGTGCTGACAGTAGAAAGCCTTATCCCTAGGATAGTGTCTATGCCGACGGCTATGACTGTATTATTTGAATGATTGCTGGTAGCCTTTATTCCTGTTATGTCATTTAGGGTGGATTCGATGCTGTTGATGGTACTTGTTAGATCAGCTTTTTCGTCATTGTACTTGTAGTTCCAGCAATGGCTTGTCAGTATCGTGCTTGACTCTCCATTATGCAGAATGGTTACTGTCTTTGAATTTTCATTTATGTAATAGGTGTTGCCTGTTGCACTACTGGATATGACTATAGTGTCCTTACCCTGTATTTTGCTTATGTAAGTGGCATAGTCCGGGACAGCGTTTATAAAAATAGTAGTCTGGAGGCTGCTCATCTTGCAGTAGAGCGGGGCTCCATCCAGGTCAGGTTTTGTTCCGCTGACTATTCCGAACGATAGCTTGTCACAGCTCAGTAATTCTGAAAATTGATTTTTTAAATGTTCCTTTTTTGGATGCGCCATCATGTTTATAATCATAGTGTGATTCTTCCTTCCCCGGTTTTACTGCTTCCGATCGTTGCCAATAATTCTTTATAAGATTTAAATAATGGATTTAAGTGTAGACAGTTAACTTCGCATCTTGAGTTATTTTTTTCACGCACTACGAACTCATAAGAAATATAATTTGCTATTGTTCCATTGTATGAGAATAAATCAAAAATAATATTTTCTTTTGCATTATATTGTAGAGTGACTATTACATTGTTTATGGATGCGTTTATGATAGAACTATTATCCCCTATGAAAATAAAATTTCCTTCGAAATCTGTAAATGATACCTGTAGGGTACTGCTAGATTTAAATCTAAAATTGAATTTTTCTGTTAATGGAGATTCGATTAAAAATTGAACTATCCCGTCATCGTCACAAGTAAATATTAAGTTTGGAGCATTTAGTCTAAGAGTTCCCTTAATCATTTTTGTAAGCAATAAGTCGCTTGGGGTGGTGACAAGATTTGCAATATGATCCATATCTTTGGGATAATAATTTAATTTTGTTTCCTCATTATACAGAGTATACCCTTTTATCACATCCGGTTCTTCTCCGAAAGTAGCGCCAAAACAAATGTCTGGTATGCATGGTCTTGATTTATACAGGGGAAGCTTATCGCTAAAATATGCGGGATACGCCCTGAGCTGGGAATAGGTATAATCTCCGTCTAACTTATCTAATATGACGGTAGAGGCGTAGCCACTCCAGGTCATTGAGCAACTGGCTTTTAGAACCTCGCTAGTTAAGTTTCCCCGTATGTCCTCATTAAAAAACAGCACGTCATCGCCCTTTAGGATTTTATGCGAGCTCGTGATGTTTATCATCTTTGATTCCAACGGAAATTCTGAAAAGTTTTCAAAGGCAGTTTCCGAGCTAAAGCCTTCTCCCTTGAAATACATATATGTTCCTATATAATGACATATAGTATATTTTTCATAGTAGGAGATAACATCATCTATCGTAGTCGAGGATGTTATGGTAAAGCTTTTATCATTTATCTTTAGGAATGTTTCACCGAAAAGTATCCTGCAACAACGTTCCTTCCTGGAGGCATAGACAGGAACGCTGTACAGCTCGACCATAGCTCCGCTATTTACGCTTTCTTCTATCTGTTCAGTTACTATGTAGTTTTCTTCCGCATCCGTTATTAGATAAAATTTATTTCCAACCTTTAAGTATGAATCGACTATGCAGTCTTTTATTTTGGTATCTAAATAAAATTCCGTATCATCTATTTTCATGTCTGTTGTAGTATGCGCTATGTTTGCTTGTTTCATCACGCATTCTTTTTCACCCTCACAGAATGAAAATCTAGTTTTTCCCATCATATAAGGATCGATGCAGATGTATCTAGAAAAATAATTTGATCTTAATGTAGAAAAACTAGGAATATTGTTACGGAAATCCATTTTATTTTACCTACTTATTTATTTATTTTACTTGCTTCATATATGATTTTCTTTTTGCTGGAAGTGAATTCCTTGCATTTATCATAAATAAGCTTAGACATCTCATATCTTGACGAACCTTTTTCCGCTCTGTATCCGAAAACTTTTTCAAACACGTTTCTTAGGATATGCTTTTCTAGTCCTCTTAAGTAATCCATGCTTAAAAGTTCTTGTTCCTTAGCGATAGTTCCTTCAACTAGATCTTTGACATCTTCATCACTATCTATTTTATCTTCTTTAATAGATTTTTTTACTTCTTGCATGATCTGTTTTGACTTAGCCTTTTCTTCCTCTCTCATTTTTGTGACCTTCTCCTTGAGCTCTTCAAAAGAAGAGCTGCTAGTTATGGGAGAGGGAGGGGGCTGGGGCGCAACAGTTTCACTCTTTTGTACATTTTTATATGTAACTTTTAGAGGATCGAAGGGCGTTGTCCTTAATGGATTTATCGCAGGAACAGGTTTAGAGTATACTTCTGGAATAACTTTAGTTTCTGGTCTGTCCAGCTTTCTAATCACTATTCCTCTTCCTTGATTTAATATTTCATATCTTTTTTCAGTTCTTGATGGAATGTATCTTCTGTGAAATCCTTCGATGTTTGCAGCATCTGCCATGACCTTCTCCTTTTCTATTTTTAGATTTGAATTATGATTCTTTTTACAAGAATAGTGTCTTTGTCTTTGGTAACTAAGCCATGCCTGACTACGGCAAATGGAATTAAAGTATTAAGTTCATTTGTGTTTTCCGTTTTAGTAGCCTCGGCATACACTATGATTTCTCCAGTAGCCATCTGGGTTTCATCTCGCTCAACTCTTAAGAACAGTGAAATGGCTAAGGGAAGATACTCAACATATTGAAATTCTCTATATCCGTCAGAGGGCAGAGCAATGTCAATTCCATAAATGGAGTCAGTTCCTTCTATGGTTTGTTCTACGGAGATGGAATCACTCAAAGAGGATACTATGCCATTTCCTAATTCCCCGGAGGTAGCTATGGTTATTCTTATGTAGCTAGTGCCGTTTTCCGCAAAGGCTACTCCACTGTTCTCATTTATGGAAGAAACAATGTTGGCTATAGTATGTTCAATGCTAGATCCTAGCTCAAAATCAGTGCCACAAATAAACGTTCTTGATCCTATGGATATTCCATCCTCAGAAGTTAGATCATTATCATTTATGATGATCTTGTATGTGGCACATATTCCATCGCCTGTTATGGGAATAGAATTTATTGGATTCTTCTTGGAGTATCCTCCTCTTCCTATTGCATATCCAACAATCTTGAATCCAAAATTTCCAGTAAGCATCCTGGTTAGGAAACTAGATCCTTCTTTTGTTATCTGTGCAAATTGTCCATTAGGTTTTCCCTCAAATGACGTTGCGTCGTTTGCAGCCATGCTATCATAGCATCCAAAGTCAGTAGTCTCTGAGGAGTCAAATCTTGAAAATCCTCTTATGTCTTCCATATAATTAAAGGATTCCGCTTCTTCCAGGTATACTCCAAAATTAGTTTTTACTACCAGCCCTATTGCGCTTGTATTCAATATCTTAAAATCATCATTCTTAAGGTATTCCTTGTTCAGGCAGTTTGAAATTAATCCTGTATAAGAAGTTCCGTTAGGAAGCTCTCCTCCTTCGTATGCATTAGCAGAAGAATATGTAGCATTATTTATAAGTGATGCTTCTCCTCCATAGGATAGACACCCAACTACTATGCTGCTTAAATCAGACAGTATTCCGCCAGAAGTTTCATAAGTAATTCCATAGAATTTTGATGTCCAGTCACTTCCACTTATGAAAGCTAGGGAATTCGAGCTGTTCAGCAACACGCATGAACAGAATATAAGACTGGAATTTAACCCGCTTGTCGTGAATGTAGTTTTGTCATTTCTTATGATGAGAGAAGAGAAAGAAACCCTGGCATTTTCGCTAGACAGCTCAAATCCTACGCCATCTACAAAGCTATCCATAACGGAATTCGGTTCGGCTATGAAATTTATATAGCCACTATCCGTAAATTCTTTGTTCAAGATTAATGTAGGTAAATTACTTCCATATCCTGAAATTTCGATATTAATTTGTCTGTCGATGGTGTCCATGGCATATATTTTTTCATACGCTTCGGAAAGTGAGCAGGGAGTGTAAGTTCCTCCATTTTCAGTGACAGAAGACGATAGATTGACTAGGAGGGTTACGGCTGCCGGAGCAACTGTCTTTAATTCATAGCCTCCGCAGTCAATGCTTACTTTTGATGAATCGGAACTTCTTAGATTTCCTACCACGTCATAGTTAGAGGCATAGGGATCTTCCAGAAAGTTTAATCTAGGACTCAATGACACGGCAGCGCTATCCACTAGTTCAAAATCAGATAATGTTTTCGGAGACGCTGATGAAAAGCAGTTACTTCCATACGTGCTTCCCTCTGTATCTATAGTCGTAGTAGATTTATTCGTTAATCCTATGGAGTTTCCGACTATGTAGTTATACCTATACTTTATATATCCATTTTCTTGTGTACTTGCAGCACTTCCATTGCACATGGCACAGCCTACCATAATAAAGTAGGAATTTGTATTAATGCTTCCATTTATCGATGATTCAACAAGTCTGAGTACAGAGTTATAGGAATTTATGTTTCCTACTATCAAAGAATTTATGAATCTTATTTCATTTACGTTATTTTCTTCGTTATCTCCCGAAATATTTCCATTTACTATAAGGCTATCAAACACAAAGGAAAGTAAGCCGCTGCCACCTGTCGTTATGCTTGATTTAATCGTCGAGGTTTTTAATTTTCCTAATTTTTGTCCGACTAGCTGTATGTTGCAATATCCACTGGCATAATTACCATCTATATCCTTACTTAAATCAAACGTATTGAAGGTATCGTTTGAGTTTGATACTATGAATTTCATTGATCCATAGCAAGGATAGCTACTTTTTATCCAGGAAATCATCTGACTTAAGCTGAATGGATTCGTTTTTTCTCCATCTGCATCCACGACATCGCTTATTGACAAGTCAACATAATAAGTTTTATCTAAAGAAGTAGTTTTTTGTCTGCTTCCTGCATCGACTCCACTAGTCACGTATACAAAGTCTTTGCTTGTTAGCTTTGTGGAGGATATGTTGGTGGAGAACATACCATAAGTTCCATAAATGTCTATTCCAATTTCTGTTTCATTTATAGGAATTATTTTGAAGTCAGCATTTCCTGAGAATACGTTACAAATATCGTATGCCATTTCGATTTGCGTAGAATACGTGCTTTTGAGTTCTACGCCAAAATTTTTCTTGACATTGTTTATAGTTATATAATTATCCGAAGTAAATATATAATTTCCTATTACGCTGTCATTAATTATGATTCTTTGAACACCATATTTTGTATTCAGGCTCCTGACATTTCCAAATATATCATTAACGCAGGAATCCGTTCCTATGCACAAAGCCTTGGAGTTTGGTTTTAAATTCAAGGAGTACCAGTAGTTTCTATTCCTGTCAATCACTACGGTTTCGCTTATTTTTTTGCAATCAAGATATGTCGTGGCATTTGAGTTGTTCGACGGATTTATGTTGCTAAAAACGTCATTACTGGAATTAAGGGAGCAGTTGTTTCCTATGAAGTATGCCGTATCGTTGCTTGATGAGGCTCCTTCAAATACATTGTATCTTGAAGTCACTGAGACATTTCCAGTTACCTTAATGCCATAGGATGCGTTCTTGCGCAAGTCACTTACTGTAAACGTTGAGTTGCCTATGTACACAATTGAATTAAGAAGACAGTTTTCAACCCTTACCAGGGGTGTTGAGTAACTATTAATCGTGTTCTCGCAGTTAATTATCTCGACATCCGCGTCGTAAGAATCTTGGATCAGCACTAAGCTTCCGGTAGATAATGAAGAATTGTTTATGAATATGCCCGAGATATAGATCTTGGGTCTGTCACACTGGGAACTCATGGTGATCGGGGTGTTGCTACCATAAATGATTGGGGAATATAAAGTAGATAAAGATATGCTCCCCCCATTGAACGAAGCTTCCTCTATGCTCAATGGAGTCTTTCCTATGAAACTTCCTTTCACTAATGTAAGGTTAAAGTTTCCGCCGTTTTCTATCAGGGATAGAATATCATTGATCTCGTAATACACCAACATAGCTTCCCAGCTTATAGGAGAGGCTAAAGTTCCTTCCGGTATCACACAGGATATCGTCTGTGCCGAAGTCTGAGATTTTAAGTAGTTATTCATGGTCATGGTGACGCAGTTATCTTCTATGGAAAAAACTGCATCGGTATATAGGGAGCTTAGCGTACTTTTCAAATTTTCAGCGGTAATGGCATCATCCGACTTGCTTTGGCTCCCTTCGGATATACCTGTGACTATGATGTTGCCGCCGTATGCCGTCATAGTTTTTGTTTTATACGTAGCGTTGGTTATGGAAACAGAATTCGATGAGGATGAAAATTCATTAAAGGTCGTAAGCTCGCTATCCGCACAGGCAAGGGCAGAGGACAGGCAAGCGAAAGACTTTCCAGTCGTGCCATCCACTATGACATTTCTTATTGCTATGATCTTCATGGAGCCGGCATCTAGGCTGATGCTTAAGTCGGAATCGTTACCTCCTGTGAAATCGGTGGAAATAAATCTAGGGGAAGCACTTGATGGACATTCTATGCTAGAGTTTCCTGCGGAACCATCCGCCTTGTTATATAGGTAAATTTTGTTTTCTATTGCTACGGAACTTGCAAGATTTGATTCATTTATGGCCTTAGCCATATAATTTGCAGAATCATTGGCATTATCACCTATAGGCACTTTCCCGGAAGAAGTCCCGAACGTGAAAGTAGTCCCGAGCATCGTGACATAGTCACCGCTTATTGCCTTTGAATTAAAGGTGATGACGGCGCTAGCCTGATAGTTTGCATTTTTTAAAATAGTGTTTTGGGTAAGCACTATCTTATTTCCGAAAGTATATGCAAACATACCCCAACTTTGAATCGTATTATTTATAGCATCCGCCGTATAGGAAACGGATTCGTATAGAGAAGCTCCGACATTTATATAAATAGTGTCAGTTGCACTTCCACTTCCGAACTGAAATTTATATGTTTCATCATCCATAGTCAAGGAGAAAGAATCTCCGCTTCCTATGTTGGAAGTTATGCACATTCCGCCGAAAACTCCATATTTTATGGTGGAAAAAAATATTCCACTCGAATCGTCTATTGATATGAAGTTTTTGGCTTTTGGACATACATTATTATTGCTTATGACGCTTCCACTAGATTTTACTTCTTCTGTCTTTCCTATCTCTATGTCATTTGTATCAGACTTAGAGTTCTTGAATACAAATGTTTTTTCTGTTTTTGAGTTGTCAGTTATGCTTAAAGTATTTCCGTCTACAACTCCATTTAAGGTTATCTTATTTGTAACGCTAGTGTCTGTTAAATCAATATACATAAAAGATCCTTTTATTCTTATGCGCCAAAATAACTAGGAGAAAGTGCACATAATCCTTGAGTGCTGTCCCTGCCTGTACATATATATAACATAGCCCGGTACTTGCCGAGCGGGTCATTTTGAGATGCTCCATCGATACAAGGAAGAGTGGATATGCTCAGTGTTCCAGCACTAGTATTTACTACTATGACGATGTCTCCGGCAGCATACCCAGCCGCATAAGTAAGAGCTGATAAGTCAGTATTGCCCGAAATAGCCAATACACTTCCTATACTTAAATCAGTAGTAAAACTTAACCTTAATTTTCCATTAAAGTTTGTATTTCCATTAAGATTAGTGCCATGGCCACTTCTAGTGTCAGTGGAATTTATGTTAACATTATATCCAGAAATTACTGTATCAGTAAGGGAGGAACCACTACTTAAAAATAATCCTCCAGCTCCTCCGTATATCTCTAATTGGGACTGACTTGCCCTTATTGCGTAGGCTCCATTTCTAGTATCAAAAGACACTGTAAATGATTTTGATTCAGGGGTGGAGGAGTCTGGATAATTCCACCAATTTGTACTGTTTATTATTTCTTTCCATTCACTGATAGAAGCACCTTCAGAAATCGTTCTATTTCCACTGATGGCATTTAGTGCAAGGCTGTTTCTTATGGTGCTTCCATTTATATCCGTGGAATTTTGCAAAAGGAGGGATGAGCCTTTAGGGTTTGAAGTGTAGGAACTATCGGTTACGTATAAATGCGCCGTACCCGTTGTGTTGGTTCCGGCTTCCGTGTCTGTTATGCGCAAGTGTCCAGTGATTCCTGATGTTGAATCTTTTCCAAGATTAATATAGTAAGAGTCATCAGTTCCACTTATACTGACATAAGCGGCTATCCCATTTATTTCTATATAGTTTTCCGTTAAGGTGGCTGTTTCCCCGGTTCCGCTTCCACTTTTTTCTAGGTGTATGTAGCTAGGTTGTATCTGGCTAGATTTAGTTATTCCTGAAGCAGAGTTATAGAGATACCAGGTATCATAAGCGATGTTAGAATAATCATCGCCTGATGTAATATTTAACGAACTACAATTAAGGCTTGAATAGTGACTGCCGTCTGAGCTAACCTGTACTCGGTATGAAAATATGTCAGTAGTTCCCAAGGAACCTGTAAGGGATAATCGTTCGTCTGTCGCTTTTAAGTAGACAGTGGGTTCTTGTTCTGTTTTTTCCGGATCATATATATTACCGATAGTTATTCCATCATATCCATAAATAGAATATATTGATGCTAATGATTGACGATATAGAGTAATTTTTCCATCTGTTAAAGAACTTCCTGCGATATAGCCGGATGTCTTGGACACAATGTTTAAACTAGATAATCCCGTGTTTATTATGCATTCTAGCTTTGAATAAGTGGAAGATGTGGTATCTCCACTGCTTATTGTAATACTTCCAGCACTTATCGAATTTGATTTTTCATTATGAGTTTGAGTAAATGTTCCGTTTGACAGACTAGTTACATAGGCTGATCCAGAAATAATTTCAGTGTAGCTTATTCCATGATTGCTGCTTGAAGTATTATCAATGATAAGGGTAGTGTGTGTATTTGAAGTGGAACTACTTTCAATATTCAGGACTCCACTGCTATAGTAAAATTTAGTATATATGTCACTTGTGCTTTCATTGTATGAGCTTATTTCTGTAGGAGTTATCTTATATACTTTTCCACTAGAGCGGCCTGTAAATAATGAATAAACTAGGCCGGTGTCATCTAAGGACAAACTTGCAAAATCATACGATATTGTTAAGGAGTTGTTTTGTATTTTTAGGTTTCCACAGATCGCTTCTTCAAAAGTAACCACAGAGAATTGTCTTAGTCCTTGCTTATATATTCTCTGGGATGTTGCATCTCCATCTATGCTTCCAAGGTCAGTTCCACAGTATAAGTTAACAGAACAAGTGCCCGCAGACATATCACTTGCCCCGGCGCTGCCCTCGATATCTCCGGTTTTTATAAATAAATATGAAGATTCTCCGGAAGACTCGTACCAGTAATAGGAACTGCTGGCGTAGTTGGCTGGAATTATTTCGCTCCCGATATTCCAAGTCTCCCCGTTAGCCGTTCCACTGTACACGCCACACGCCACAACGGGTTTTTCATTAGCATACAGTACATCAGTATTGTCAGAATTTCTGATTTCAAAATAATACTGGGCAGTGCCTTGTATTCCTTTTCCTAAAAAATATCCAGGCGTTGATGCAGGTAAGCTTATCTTTATGTAAGCATTTCCTGCCTGCATGGTGGCGGAAACGTTTGTGAAAGTGGCAATGGGGGTTTTTGCCGTTACAAATCTATTAATGTCGCTAGGAGTTCCATAGTTTCCTTTTAGGGCATTTATTTGATCCGCGCTAAGTAAGTGAGCGTCATCGGAGGCCACTAATTTATTTTCAGAACTTACTCCTGACGGAATGGAGGCCAGTTGATTATAGCTTATGTGGAAGGCGCCTTTATCTTCATTTCCTTCCATTTCAGAAGCGGTAGGGACATTGTGCACTACCGATATATTTTCAGATCCAGCGTTGTTTACATGCTGGCCATAGCTTGTTTCAAGAACTTTAGCGTTTCCTAATCCATTCCAGCTTTCCTCGGAGTAGATATAAATCTGTATCATTTCTTCCGAGGAATTACCTGCACTGACTACGGCCCAGTCCCCTTTCTGACATTTTCCACTAGTAGCCGAAGCGAGTGTAGCGGCATCGTCAAAAATTCCTTTATACGGATTTCTTCCAAGTACAGAAAGTTCATCCTTATCATCATTTAGATTTATGGAAGCGCTTACTCCGTTGAGAGTTACGCTTCCTAGCTTAATGTAATAATTTTCTTCGGCATCCGCGGATAATGATGCTTCTGTCTTTAGCGACAGGGATATTATAGGACTGTCGTCATATACATATTTAGCCTTGCATACTACAAAATACTTTATTCCTGAAGACGGAATGCTCAAGGTGACATCTGAGTCACTTATGATGTGCATACCATCATCACTCACCGCCTTGAATGCCGAAACGGTTATGGACGTATTGCTAGACTGAATGAGGCTTCCACCTTCGTATACTCCTTTTTTAAATAATCCGTCATACAGACTGTTAAGGTCACTAGTGTTGTCAAGATTTTCAAAACGAAATATTGCTCTCAATGCCATAAAATGCCTAGCCTATTTAATTGTTTAATTTGATTTGGATAGTTAAGTTTCCATTTTCTCTTGCTTGAAGAGGGAAATTAGCTATGGCGTATAAAAATTCTTTTCCGTTATCCTCGTCATTGGTAACTATTCGAGCTATGAGTCCTATATCTGACATTTCAATTCCTATGGCTTGTCCTGCTGAAAGAGTGCAATTTACTTGTATCGTGTCACTGTCTAATATAGTTGATTCCACATCATAACTAGTTCCGTACAAAAGTCCTGGAAGAACACTTACGCTCCTGTCTACCGCTATTGGATTTCCAGTTAGAGGGTTATGACCTCCGTCTCCAAGACAAAATCCGACAATCTTTATAGACCATCCATTCATGATGGAATAAGCTTCCCGGGTAGCACCGACATCCGTTTTATGTGCCAAGATCATTTATTAATCTCCTTAGTGATTCTTTCCAAGTCCATCTTGGACTGATCTTCAATAATTTTTCTACACTTATCGAGGTCTTCTGGAAAATCATTATATCCCCATTTATCTAAGCCACTTTGCGTTTTCACGTCTAATTCTTTTGGTCTTTGGGAGTTCTTATTGTAGTAATCTTCTCCGCGATGCATTGTCTTTTCCATATCTGAGAAGTCAGGAACCCAGTCTTTATCTACTAGAAAAGAAGCCGTCACTAAGGACGGGTCAACAAATACGTATTTTGGATTATGCTCAAATGACAGCATATATGATTCAAAGTCAGCCTGTTTGTCAAAATCAATTTCTATATAATCGTCTTCCTGGACATTTGCCACACTCTCTATTTCTTTGCTGTCCGTATCATCTTCATCCTCGGATTCTTCATCAAGCTCAACGTCTGATATCTTATTCAGGTCAACTCCCATTTTTTTTAAGTCTTCCTCATCAAATACCCACTGCTTGTACTTATCTGGAGTTTCGAGCCCATATCTATCAAATACCTCAAAAATACATTGAGGACATATATATGATTTTTCGCAAGCGCCTTTGGTGTTGCCTAGGAGAATTGAGGCCTTCAACGCTGCCGATTCTATGACTCCCTTTATTTCTTTAACCGTAGGCATATCGGGGATTAATCCATTTTCTTCGGATTTCTTAACTTCATTAACGAATACCTGTGTGGCGTTTTTATGCCTAAAGTTATGGAATCTTATATTTTCATTTCCACTGATTTGTTTTACATATTTGTTTAATTCAGTTTCATCTATTCTATGGTTATTTGAAGTAACAAAAACAAAATCTTCATCTTGTTTTCCTTTTAGCAGCTCATCGATGACTTTAACTGTAACAGGGTCTTTTATAATCTTATGATTAGGAACGCTGTCTTTCCCGATGAAGTTTATTTTATAACAATCTTCTTCTTTTTTAAAATGCCTGGCTTGTAAAGTTGTCAGGCCATACACTGGTTTTTTCCCTCTAGTTCTTTCAATTGAACCAGCGCGGAAAGCGCCTTCGTCCGTCATGGAGATCATCGTTGCTAAAATTTTCTTGGTTTCATCAGTACTGCCCATATCCTTAACGTAGTTAGATCTGATTTCCAGAAGAGATCCGATGAAGTCTCTGACTAATTCAAACTTTTTTGTAGCGTGTACTTTTGTGAAAGTTTTTGTATAGAATTTTCTCGGAGTTATTTTTCCTTCTATATAGGAACCTTTTTTGATAATCTTGCATTCCTGCGTGGCATAAAAAGTTTTCCAAGATTTTTCAGGATTAAAGTTTTTATTTAACGTTATCTTTCCGCCACCACTTTCTTTACTTCTAAAAGGTTTATCCAGTGGTTCTCCTTCCGGGGTTTTTCTTATAAAATCATTTTCATCGTCTTCGATCTCAACTACCTTTTTTTCTTTCTTCTCAAGCATGGGCTTAACTCTATCTTGGTACTCTTGGGGGAGGGAGTTTAAGTCTGTCTCTTTAAGAGTTTCTGGGTCTATGATTTCCATAAAATTATTCCTTGTTTATATAAAAACCGTTTTCTGTCAATATAGGATTACGTAATTCCGTTATTATGTGGGTGCCTTTTACATAGTCGCCTAGGGTAACAGTTATGTTACTCTTGCCTGGAACCAAATGAATCTGTATGTGCTTGTTTATGGCTATGGCTTTTGTTCCATCATACTTATAGGGTATGCATTGTTTTCCTATCATTCCGTCTTCGAAGGGATCATCGAGTGTCGCCACGTCTAGTGGCGTTTTTTCATCTAGCGTTTCCCTGTCATCGAAAACTCTATCACACCAAGGGTGAATATTGGTAAACGGGATAGGTAAGTTCCTATCAAGCCGAGGTAACTCAATTTCTATAACTTTTGCTACATCTTCGTCTTGCTCACCATTATCATCCTCATCATTAGTGTCCTCCGGAAACAGGGGAGAATCACTGTTGTCTGTAAATTCATTATTCCCATCATAGTCCACGTTTTTATCACTGGTATACTCAATAACGTCACCTTGATTTATTCCTAAGTCTATTATATAGTATCTTCGTAACATGGCGGGATTTCTAATCCACAAGAATATGAGTTTTCCTAATTCATATTCCTGTCCTGTATAAAAAGGATAGGCACTATCGAATAATGATTTTTGTTCGATATCGTCTATCTTAGGAGTGCTTATGAATAATCCTTTGCATACGTTTTCTAATGCCTTTAAAGTTCCTGGATTATTAATCAAGGATCTTACTATCACCTGCAATCCAAAAGTTCTTAAGGCATGAGTGCTCGTTAAGTTTTTAGACAAAGATAAGATTGGAGAAACTAACCTAGTGGCTTCATTTATGTATATGTCTTTTTCAGTAGTAGCTATTTTCTTCTGTGAGTATTTATATAATTCTTCTGCGTAACTATCAATCATAGTTCCGAAGTAAGTAGCTGTTACTGATAGCGTGGCTTTGCTGTTTTCATCACACGCAACGGATACTACATTTAATCCTTTTCCAAGTTTAACGGGAAGCCAGTACAGCTCAGTATTAGGAACAAAAGTGAAACTAGTCTTTGCGTTTCCTAAACTGTTTTCCCTATAGATGTAGACGTAATGAACTTGATTTATGTTATCCACGGTTATCTTAAAATAAGATGTGTCTCTTTTTGGAACTACAATAGCCCTATTATCAAAATATTTTCCTTTCGGTATCTGGGAAATCATGCTTTTGTACACGTCTCCCCAGATGTCATAAACATATTCAATTTTCATAAAGTATCTCTTTCGTGTCCAAAACCACGCAAATTGGGTAAATACATCAAAGTATGCAAATTTATAGTCACTTTTATAAGGATTTTTATCAGATTACATTAATGACAGCGTTGCTTAAGCTTATAATTTCATTGGTTTTCAGCGCAACAGTGCCGATGTCAAAAGTCTGTCCTTCTATGTTGTGCTTCACTATGTAAACGGCGACTATATTAGGGACATTGGTTCTCATTAAAGCCTCTATGTCTCCTGGGTTTAAGACTTCTCCCATGGTATAAGAAGGATAGGACTCTACGGCGTTTAGCGCCTGTTCCTGTACATCTTTTTTATTTATGGTGTTAGTCTTTACTACTACTTCAAGATTTAAATAAACCGTCCTAGGCTTGCGTACTAAAACATCTGATTCATATAAATCAAGTTCATTAAAAAGATCTTTTGCTGAGGTCACATCATTGTTAATGTAATATTTTATTTCAACATAACTTCCTATGGATAACTTTGAAGCAAAAGAAACATAGTCACGGGAACTCGTGCTCCCGCCATAGTCATCGCTAGTATCTTCTTCAAAAGTGAAATCAATGGATTCACTATCCACGGTAACATAGTCCACGGAAGTAACCGGAGAATTTTCAAGATATATCTTGTCTGTTTCTTCCGTGACAGTCAAAGTTTGAACTTTACACGAAGTGTTAGTTCCATTTACATATACGTCGAACGCAGCGCGTTTTACTTTTCGGGTAAAGATGTCATCCCCGGGTTTCGCTATGACGACATCACTTATTCCAAGGGAATCATTTATTGTATATGTTATTCCACTTGCGGTTCCTGAGTTAAGACCTTCAAATCTTTTTTCAGTTTTTGCCATGTATTCCGTGTCTGTTTCTTCCGAGGTGCCTTCAATCAGAGAATCCGTGGCGCTGATTGTACCATCGAGACTGAGGGTAGATACTAATGTGTTTACCCTTCCTACAGGAAGGTTATAGCTGACTCCATAGTCAACCGCTTCTACCGTGAGGTTTAATTCATACCTGTTCGTGACAGAGTTAAAATACGTGGCGGCGCTTTCTGGATAAAAGCTTCTTCCTTCCAGGACTTTGTATATATAAGTTTTATTGCTGGTTCCTACCAGGCTTCCTGTAGGAATTTCTATGGTAGTCATAGGTTTACTATATAGATAGAAAGTTTGCAGATGCTGCTCTTTTTTTCCGCCACCTCTAGGGACTTTAAAATTATTTCCATAAGCAGAAATTTCTGTAGTCGATTCTGACACGGAAGTAATGTCAAGACTAAGTAACCTCTCCATTCTTTCTATGTTAGATTCATTATCACTTATAGTTGTTCCTAGAGGTTTAATCATGAAATTGAATAGAGGGCCTTTTTCAACATCTATTGAATTATCTTGTGCCTTAACATCGCTCTTTATCGCCTTTATTATTTCTTCACTGCTGCGAGCCATTTTATTTATTCCTCCAATTAAAGCACACTGTATGTACCATCTATTATTTCATCTTTATATGAAGAAACACTTATGTATGCGTAGGTTGAACTGTCTTTTTGCAATACGGTGACTTCCTTTATTGATTTAATCTTTTCATAAGAAGAAGCGCCGTTTTGTTTTTCCATAAGCCTTCCTAAGATTTTATAAATTTCTGAGACTACTTCTTGCTTAGTCCGGAGATTATTCATAGTGATTAAGTTCCCTCCAAATTTCTTTAGGGAATCATATTCACTGTTTAACGCTTCTGCGATATCCTGTGATAGCTTATCTGAATCCTCTATCTTTATCAGTTGACCAGCTTCATCTATATCAAGATCTCCTTTAGTCATAGATAGAGTGAACATATAAATTACCTCAATGACATTGGAACTTTTTTATTAAGAAGATGTAAATATAATTCATCAAGTGCTATTTTTTCCGGGTCAGTTAATACGTGCTTAGCTTTTGAAAATTCTTGGCACGTTTTAATGAAGTTGTTCATTTTTTCATTCACTATAGAAACTATGGAAAGTTTAATAGCTTTAAAAATTACATCGAACTGACTATTTTTTGCAAGAACTTCCTTATCTAATAAATCAAATATCTTATGTTCCCATTTATTTGTTATTTTGATAACGCCGATTAAAAAAGCATTATAGAATGAAATTTCTAATACTGCTCTATTTCCTTTACATATGATTTCAGGAGAGGATAGTTCAAAATTATTTCCTGTATTAAGATTATAGTAAGAGGCCAGTTTGATCTTAGAAACAATTATGGATTTATCAAAATTACATTCTTTAGCATAATCATTTGAGCGCAATTCATTTTCTCTGATTCTATTTGCAAAATAGTTTATCAAGTCATCAAGTTCTTTGTTAATGTCATGATCTATTTCATTCATGAATATAAAGTCATCTATAACTTTTTTAAGAAGAGGTAGTTTTGGCTCTGACTCCGGAGAAGGAGTCTCTTTAATTCTTTCAAATCTATTTTTAGAGATAATATCTACTTCCTTGAGGGGAGAATATGCAGAAACTATTTTATCATTCGGAAGAGTGTTTAATACAGCAATTATTGCATCGCTGGCTTCTTTTTGATTTGACTTATCAACGAAAGATTTAACTACGTTTAACATATTCTTAAATTCTGAAGCCGTAGTAGGAAACACAAGATTTTCCATTTCATCGGATTTAAGAAGATCCGCGTTAGAAAACTTAATGGCTTTTTCCATTTCATCAAATTTTGTAAATACTTCATTTGCCTTGTCTTCGCCAATTTTCATAGTTAAGTCGGCGAATACTTCTGAGAATAAATTTTTAGTCATTTGTAGCCTCTGTTTCGTCTTCATCCTCTTCGACGGGTAAGACAGTTATTTGTGCGTGTTTGTAAAGTTTCTTTTTTATTAAATCGGCTATATCGTTCATAATGGATTGTTGTTCCTCTTCATAATCTTCTTTTACTTTCCACGGGTATACCGTGATATATTTTCCGTTAGAGGCCTCCCACGTTTGCGCTGATATTGAATTTACTCTAGCCTTGTCTTCCGTTTCAGAAAGTTTTAAGCAAAATGCTACTCTTATGTAATCATTTGGAATAGAATATTTTGCAAGATACGAATAGAAGGAACCTACATCAGAATTTTTCTTAGGGGCTATGTATCTGAAGTCGTATTTACCCAAAGGTATTTTCTGTGAATTAGCATATATTCTTTTGTAGGCTTCGTTTGAAATTTTATTTTTTATATTAAGGTCATAGTCTTGTTTTTCAGTATGATTGTACTCAAGATTTATTTTTTCTTCATCATCTATTATGATTTCTTTTTCGGAGGGGTCTTTGTATATTTTCATATTTTATTTATTCTCCATAAAAGTTCCGATCTTGCCATTGTAGAAAGTACTGCTGACTATATAACATATAGTTTTAACTACTAGTCCTATTCCATGACCGCTTTTTTGTGTGACCCTTACAATTTTATTTGCGAGAATGGCATCACGTAAAATGTCCTTAGTTGCGGATTCAAGCCATTCGCTTGTCTTGGTTATGTTAAATCCGAGCTGGTTATAGCCAAAGTCTTTGAAGGAATTCGGCTCCATGAAAATAGCATATTCGGGAAGTTTACCTTCTTTAACTTTTATGGCAGTCTTTCCTAGATTATCGAGTATACTTTTAAGATCAATACTTTCTAAAATTTTCATTTTCCTAGCCTTATCGTTGATATGTCACCATCAAAAGAATCTAAGTTTGATTCAGAGTATCCTATAAGTATGTTACAGCTTGTTGTGGGCATAAAAGAAGAAGTTCTTTCATTTGAAAACTCATTATCATTTATGCTAAGTTTAATTAACTTGGGTGTATACTCTACTTTAATTGTTACTTCGTCGCCCTCGCTCATTTCAGGGATAGGCGTCGATGTTACCGTGTCGGTTTGGCTTCCTTCGTTTATGCAGGCCACTATGGAATTATCAGAATCCTGCATAATCCGTAAGCCGTTGCCGTCTCCGTTTATCCATTCCACTAGGGAATGCCCTGTACTCGTAGATATTTTCCTGCCCATGATTACTTTTATGAACAAGTATCCTCCATCATCCATATTTGACAGTCCGAATGGAACTATGCTTAGCCTGTCCTTGACTCTTGATCTGGAATTCAGGATTCTGCTCGTGGGATAAGTTCCTGTCTCTATTTGAGGAAGAAGTAAGAATATTCTGTTTTTTCTATAATTGAAGATGGATACTCTTAGTCTTAGCCTGTATGTGCCTTCCAACCGAAAGTTCATAGAGCACATTTCATAGTTCTGTGAGACATCACAGTTTATGGAAGAATCAATTTCTTCGCTTAGCGACTGCTCATCTCCATTTTCGTCTAGGTATGTCAGAGAGACATTGGCGTCCTCCGAGACTTTCATTATGGCTGAAAAGCAGTAAGCGGTGTCGGATTCAAATTTTATAGGATTGAAATCAATAATTAAATCTTTCCCTTGACTTGTGAAGACATCGGCATAAAGTCCGGTCTGGACTTGTTCCTTTCCCGTGGAGTTATTAGAGAATCCGGAATATAGGTTAGTCGCAGCGTGTTCCACCTTGAACAGGGTTCCAAGTGATAATGGAGAATATTTATCATTCATGGATTCCGCGCTGTCGGACTGGAGTATCAGTAGGCCGTCTTTATTCGTCAAGTACCGGTTTCCTCCTCCGCTGTATTGAATGTCGCCTTCTCCGGTTTTAATCAAAGATGTGGTTGAAAAATCTATGCTTAAATATTCCCCACGTATGATTTCTTCCGTCACTATCTGTGCATTTATGCCTTCATTAGGAGGGTTAGTTTTCTTAGTGAAGTCATCCTCATATACGTTGGTTTCATACTTTGACGTAGGTGAGTCCAAGACATCTGGAGTTTTTATAATTGTATCAGTTTCGTCAGTTACCACTATGGAATAGTAAGAAATGTTGAACATTAAAAAATTAAAAATCACATGAATGACACCATTACTTATCATAGAAGACTTGGCGGTTACTTGATTCTGGACAATGCCGTTCGCTACTAGCTTTACAACTACTTCTTTGTCAGTATAAATATCGACATTTATTCTATTGCTTCCCTTAGTGTGTAAAGCGCTTACTTGCATAGTTTATTTCCTTCCTTTTAATAAAAATTTTTTTACTTAATTTTCAAAATCAAATAAAATTTTTCAGATGAATACAAAAAAAACTCCTTATTCTTAATAAGAATAAGGAGTTTTTATTTTATTTATTCGATTTCACTTTTATAGTAATCATTAAATTCTTTATATCCTTCTCTTACATATAGTATGTCAGTAAGAGATTTCTTGTTATATCCATCAATATCGGTTACTAATTGTAGCTCCTCTTCTGTGGCGATATTGTATTCTAGGAGGAAGTCCCACATATCTTCTACCGACATATCGGAATCATCACCTGTTAGGTCGTCTGGAGAAAAAGAACTTTTCACTATGGCCTCTTTCTTGCAAGAAGCCTTAACTACTTTTCCTTTATAAAGGAAAATACCCATAGTTTTATTTGCTGCCATATCAGTAACCTCCGCTTGAATAGAGACAGGATGAATCATTTTTCCATCAATCCATATCCTGGCCATCTTTAAAAGTTTATTAGTATCAAAGGGTTTGTCCTTGCAGATTACTTTTCCTTTTTCCTTGATCGTGCATCTCCATCCATTCTTATAATAACCAAAGAAAATTTCAATCATAGCATCATTGTAAGTAACTGTAGAAGCGAACCAAGTCTTGGCCACTATCTTATATCCAATTTGCTCTAGCCCTTTATCCAGCTTCGATTTTTCATTAGATATTTTTGAATCTACTTTAGAGACAAGCATTTCTCTTTTTGCTTGCTTCATTTCATCATCTATTTCTTTTGATGCTATTGTTCTATCTCCATTTTTCTTATCAAACATATCAATCTGAAGCAGGTCTTGCTCATCTATGCTTACATCAATCAATGACCCAAGTTTTTCTTTTGATTCAAAGAAAAACTTAGTCTCACTGTTCTTGTAAGTGTACACTAGCGCCCATTTTAAAGAATTGCATAGGCTATTGTAGTTAGAATTATTTTTCTTAAGGTAATAGCCATATTTTGTTTTAGCATTAAGTTTTAGCCGTATGCCTTTATTATCAAAATACGGAATGGTGCATTCTAGAATCATTTCATTATCATTATCATTGCAGGAAGAGAGGCTTATGTCCTTGCACGTTATGAAATGCCCTATCTCTTCGCTTAACTTGCTTTTCTTGCGAAAGTATTTTGAAAATGTCATGGGTAGGCGTTTCCATAGGAGACTTTTGGATTCTATGCCTTTTTTCATCTCTTCATACATGGAGTTATCATTCTTGTCTATGCTTTTTATTTTCACTATGAATTTCATATAAATTCCTTTTTAAATGGATAACCAAGTCATTAAAAATCCTTCTGGGAGTTTCGTGGATTTGTTTTTAGCCAGGAGTTCAAGCATGGAATAGTCAAAGCTATTTACGGGAATATTTCTTTTTAACTGCCTAGTCCATACCTTAATCTTTCCACTTTCGTAGATGGTATATCCTACGATGAATACATCATCATTGATTTCAATTCTAATATATCCAGCATCATTTCTCTTAAAGAAATATCTAACACTAGCTTCTTCATGAGTCTTTTCTATAGCTCTTATCGCTAGACGTAAACCCTGATTTATCTGGGAGAACTGCTTGCTAGTTAAATGAAGATTCTCCTTTATGTTTTTAAAAAACGAAGGCCTGTCCTTCATTTCCTTAAAGTGGAGCTTATCAAAGCCACCAAGAACAGCGCAAGCAGTAGTTTTATTCTCGTGAGTTCCATCGCAGTCACCACTTAAAAGAGAGTTTACAAAATATAATGAATCACTTCTGCTACGGGCCATTTGACCACAGAAATCTAGAACTCCGATTTCATTTACTTTATTAGCTTCGCTGTTAACATTATTGACTAGCTGAAGGTTTTTAACAAGCATCTCACGATACATTATTAATTGGTTTTTCCCGTTACGTATGACAGGATTAGCCTGTAGTGAAATATTATCGACAAAGAACTTTAAGTGACGGATTTGTTCACCGGTAGTGTCTATGTCCTTATAGATTTTTTCTCTTTCGTCATCAAACAGCAGATGAATTCTTCTAAAATCAGAACCAACTATGTTCCAATGAAAATTCCATACCGTAGAAAACATAAGCCGTGTGTTTTCAAGGAGATTTTGAAGAGCGTTTGCTAAGTCACAGTATTTTGATAGGCCCATGGCTTCTTGCTCATTCGCACATTGCACAAAGGCACCATTAACTTTATAGATTTTATCCATATTTAATTCCTTTTGTCTATTCTTACATCTTAATTTCATTATATTTTGCAGATAAGAATCCAAGTAATTTATTAACGGAGACGTTCAATGCAATTATTGATTCTTTCATTTCTTTTACATCGTTCTGCAACAAGTCAACTCCTTTCATTCTTTCTTTTAGAACTTCTATCTCAGTCCGGATTGATTTTGAGTCTTCATCCCTCATTCCTTTGGTTTTCTCCCTATCCGTTTTAACTTTCAGATAAGTAGCCAGTCCTGTAAGAACGGCGATGAGGTACGGGGCCACGTCTTTTAAAAAATCCATGATGTAAATTCCTTTCTTTTTTACATGATTTAAAAGCATTAAGTATGCAGGAGTGTGCATACTTAATGCTCATTTATTTCATAACTGAGCTGTTTAGGCTTTATCAGAAATTGTTACAGTAGTATTAGCGCTGACGTTGGAAACAGTGAGAGTTGTTCCACTAACTGTCCCATTAACTACATCAATGTCAGAGGAAGATTTACCCTCGGCAAACGTCAATGTGAATGTGGCGGAAGCATTAGCTACAACGGAAGCGGTAGAAGGCGTTACAGCAGTTACATTTGTGCCACTGTTAGTCACATCTACGGTGTAATAAATTACTTTATCGGAAATAGTAACAATGGTATCTGCCGTGACGTTGGAAACAGTGAGAGTTGTTCCACTAACTGTCCCATTAACTACATCAATGTCAGAGGCGGATTTGCCCTCTGCAAAAGTCAAGGTAAATGTAGCTGATCCACCGGTAAGTACTGTATCACTAGCCGGAACTATGCCAGTTACGTTTGTGCCACTGTTGGTAATGCTAACAGAATAATATACATCTGTGTTTTTTGCTACGTAAGTCACGGGAAGGACATAAGTCCACTTTATGTGGAATTCGACACGTGTTCCATCACTGATCGTGTAGGAAGTGACGGCCTTGGAATTTTTAAAAGAAAATGCTCCATCGACAATGCGTTTTTTAATTAAATACTGATAATTCAGAATTCCATCAGAGCCTTTTTTATTGTAGGAGGATTCAAGCCAATCTTGGAAATTTAGCTTATTCATCTTCTTGCATAATGTTTCGCAGTTAGCTTTTGCGATGTTGGTGTAGATAGCTGTATCTTCATTCTTAAGAAGGGAGATAGCCTTATTTTTTTGTTCCGTGGTGCTGTCAGTGCTTAGAATAATATCAAGCTGTGTACCGAGGTCAACAAGCATACTTACGGGAGATTTTTGCTTTTTGATCTTGTTGGCAGCAGCAGATTTATTTAATGCGCTGAACGTAGTCACATTGAATACTACAATTTTTCTATCCATTGAAATAATCCTCTTTAGATTTTTGTTTTTCGTAAAAGCCTTTATTATCTATTCATTTAGATAACCGCTTTAGTACGGTATATGTTTTTATTTTATTGAATAGTGATTTTAGGAATGCTGTCCACATATCCGTAAAAAATCCCTTCTCCATTCTTAAAGAAACTCATGTTGCACGCCTTGGTATGATATGCAAACATATTTTCTACGCATTTTTTAATTTCTTCGTCTTTAACATCAGTAGAAATGTCTATGCTTAAATACTCTTTATCTAAATCATAGGATACTACTTTGCATTTGTATTTTCCATTGTCTGAAATATCTTCACAGATTCTTTCTGAAAAGTACTTTACATTGAATAAGGTCGTCCTGTATTCATCAAATAAGTCAGCACCAATGTCTATCTTGATGGTTTTTGTCTTTTCTGCAATTATCCTGGCTTCTTTTTCATTTGAAGCTTTTACGCATTTTCCTTTAATAAGATATAGCATAAATTCTTTAATTCCTATTTTTTAAAGCCTTCGATATTATTTCCGTAAAATAATTTAGTGTTTTCCCTTTTATATTAAAAGCATGTTAAAAATCCTTATAAGGGTGAACATAAATATTCATACTTTGACGTATCTAACCTAATCGTGTAGATATTCCTAGCATTGATTTATATTACTGCTTTTGTGCAAGATTGGGGGGGGGAGGGACTTGACAAGTTCTTTTATTTATTTATTCTTTTGATTTATATCTCTTCGTGCTTTTCGAACTGTCAATAAGGAAAATAAGTGACAAAGAGATGAATAAAAAAGATAAAAGAAAAAGCCCTCCCCCTCCACAAACAACCCCTCTTCTTATTTATTTTTACCGATATGTAGGGTAGGAGTCAATGGCGTAATGATTAAAAGAGAAATGAAGAATTAAATAAAAAGAGGTACGAACACAACAAAAATAGATAAGTAAATATCTGTATGTATGTGTAAGTACCTTTTTAATAAGAGAACTTAGTTGATTAAACTCTGTTGCCGCGGACAACAGCTCTTGCATTGCCGATGCCCATGGCTTCTACAGAGTTCATGAACCAGCCTACGACGGCACGGCCATCATTGGCCTTGTCGACTGACTTGACGCTCATGTCTCCCCACTGGAAGATTACACCTAAGGTTTCCGGAGCACCGAACATATAGACGCTTCCCTTCGGAAGAACCTGTAAGGTAGGAATTCGAAAACCATCAGTGACAATTTTCATACCGGCGAGAGATCCCAGGTTACCTTCCATTACGAGTTCATGCTTGGCAATTTCAGAATACCAGGCGGTGAATTCAGGCTGGGCGACAATGTCATTCCAGATGTCAAAACTGATTAACATGGACGTGACAGGGATGCCGCCGTTAGAAGCGACTTCCATCTTCATCATCTGCATGGTCGTGGGTGTGAAATCAGAGAAATAGTAAGGATCATTCAGGCAAGTGGAGGCGTTGTCTGCGAGCTTCAGAAATACCTTGTCTTCTCCTACCATCATGTTCTCAAGGCCGTCATTGTAACGGTCATCGAGCAAGTCCCCGGTGTCCTGTGCGATTTCCGTCTGTTCGATGTTGATGTTAGCCGTAAGGCTGAACATCGCGGGTTCCGCATACGGGGCGCGGGCTACGCTGGCAACCGTATTGGGGTTAGTCGTGGTGACCCATGCGAGCGTGTCACGCTTGCGGAGTCTGATCTTCGCGGGTTCACCGTTAGTCATCGAGCGGAACTGCATGAACTTTCGGGCAAAACCTTCGCGCCCGAGAGTTTCCTTGACTTCTGCGGCCATGGTGGAGCCGATGACAGACCATTCGTCAGAATGGGTACCTGCTGCCGCGGCGGTAGCGAGCATCTGCTTCTTTTCGGCAGCGGTCATTTCATCTTCTTTGGTGGCTTCCCTAATTTCGCCTTTCTGCATAGCAGTCACGAGTTCAGAAATGCCACGCATCAGATCCTGTTTCGAGGAAGCGTTGATTTCACCATTGTTGCCAATGAGTGATTCGGAGGAATTGGAACGATGGAGTTTAGCGGAACCAACTACAGCGTCACCATCCTTAGTGAGATAAGTCTTAGAATACGGATTCATAATTATTTTCTCCTTTTAATGATTAGCCCAAGTTGATGACGATGCCAAGGAACTTGTTAGTGGAAGACGGACGACCGATGATACGTCCAGCCAGGCAACCAGTGGTTGCCGTGGTGAGTTTTCCGTTAGCGCCGGTGTAGGCAAGGGTGGCGGAAGACCAGTCGAGGGAGGTGTCATAGCAGTCAGTCCAGATTTCCCCGTTGCCTTTCCAGCAGGTAACTTGTTCAAAGAACTCATTGGCCTGACCATTGAAAAGGTGGGTTCCAAAAAGCGTCTGGGCTTCGGAGAATGAAAGGTTACGGCGATATGTGATTTCAATCGATTCGTCGGCTGCACCGAAAACGGAAAGAACTCCGGTAGTCGTGTCAATCTTGAACTGACCTGCTACGGACGGGTCACCCGAGGTAGTCTTCAGCGCCCAGGTGGATGTGCCCGTGATTTTCACTGATCCAGAAACTACGTTCGGATAGAGCTGGACGGTCGTGAGGGCCGGGGTAGTGGGAAGGACAGTCGTCTCGTTCATGACGAGATTATTGGGAATGAACCAGTTCGCGTAGGCGAACCCTACGAGAAGTTCATTAGCGACTCCTTCAGAGGGCTTGACTTTTTCGACATTGTTTTCGATGACAGAAACAAGAGGCTCGCCTTCCTGAATGGCGTGAATATCAACACCATTAGCGACAAGGCGGTCTTTGGAGTCATCGGTATAGGATAACTGCATACTTAACATAGATGTACCTGTAACTTTTAAAAGTTGTTTTATTATCAGTCCGAAATTACCCTCGGATTAGGTTCTATGTTTAGTATTTTAAAAATCATTTTTCCGTATGTAAACTTGAGAATTTTAAATAAGGATATTAAATGAATTTATCTACTTAATAAAAATTTATATTTTTGATTTAATGAGTCACTTATATTGTAAACTGTGTATGTAAGTCTACATAAGAAATAGAATTATCCTTAGAAAGACGCATACCCTTTTTTTCAATGATAGGTCTTACCTCTTTCCAGTGTGATTCAGGAATTTTTAAGTTCCTTTTGCTATCTAATATGTCTGCTAATTTATCTAAATATGTATCGGTGTTGTTATTCATATTTCTAATAAATTTAAATATATTGTTTATACTTATCGGGAATCTTTACTCCCTTCCTAGCTAAATAATAAACAGGAGTATTTCCCACATCATTCTTAATCATTAGTAATTCTTCAGGAAGAGTAAGAATTTCCTTAACTTCATTTTTAGCTAAGTAATGAACAGGAGTATCTCCCTTCTTATTCTTAATCATTAGTAATTCTTTAGGAAGT
>Ga0172381_10000317_pt1 | contig 59082 bp, 63 predicted proteins | sample Leawel6488metaG_FD_119754 | JGI IMG/M metagenome (GOLD analysis project Ga0172381, IMG submission 119754) | Leachate microbial communities from a municipal landfill in Southern Ontario, Canada - Leachate well 64-88 metaG | ecosystem: Engineered > Solid waste > Landfill > Unclassified | place... | reverse complement strand
GAGCAAGAGTGCGTAGTGTAATTAAGCAAATTATAGGCAAGCCGGGCAAAGGGGTGCAAACAAAAATACAAACGGGCGAGCAAATATAATTTTTACGGCCGGCAGTAGCAGTGGAGCAGACAGAAAATGAACATAGTTTATATGTCGCACAATGTATATTTTGCGACATGAATATAGTGCTTATAGTTGAGTGTGTGTACCCTGCCTGCAGGGGACTTGTAGCACATACTGCAGAGAATGTGTGGTTTTTCGTGCACGCCACTACTGCAGCTACTTACACTTGTTACATTGCATACTGACTAGCCCCAAGCTTATGGCCATACGCTCAAATGTGTCTAGTGTTTGCTTTTTTGGTTAAACGCTATTGTTGTATAGTAATTTGACTTTTCCACAGTTACCTTGTGAAAACATTTGCTTTTTCACGTATTTGACTTTTTTATATAGTAATTCCCTGTTTTGCCCTTTTTCCATAAATAATTTGACATTACCCTACTATCGTATGTTGATACTGTCTTACATTTAATGTACTAAGTATCCAATACATGAACATTTTACGAACGTGTGGGGGAGTATAGCGGGGGAATATAGATTAACCTTGTACGGTTCGAGCCTCTACTTGTAGTAGGCTCGCTCTGATACCCTGACGTCTAGGTACTGCCCTGGCGTATTCGCTCCGAGCTGTTGGAGCGTTGCGACCGCTGCCCCGCTCTGCTGCATAGCATCAGCTTGCAAGTTAAACCGAATATAATAAGGTTTGGCGGCTACATATGCATCCAACTCATAGGGTGCGGAGGTTGGTAAATCTAGATATGCCAGAGGCACGCCCCCTTGCTCCAGCTCGTACGCCACAGTCGAACAGAACGTCATCGTAGAAGACGCTAGGTATTGGCTGCCCGGCTTAGGTGTACGACTACTTGTCTCCTTTAGTAACACAAGACCATCCGTTGGCGTAGTGAGCTGCGTTAGTACGTAGCCCTTCGCATCTATACTGTACAATCCGCTACCGGTCTGCAGCACAAAGGCAGGCTTAGAAGGAGAGACGTATATAACTAGTCGATTACCGACAAGGGGTACCGTTACGACAACGCTAGTAAGCTCCGGGAATTGCTTCTGCAAGCTACTCTCGATACCGTTAGTATTGAGAGTTATCTTGCTGCGATTAAGTAGGCTTCCCTTGAGTAGGGCATCAGCGGCCTTGGTGTACGATTCGATTGCAAGCTGAGAGACTGGATGATTAGCAGTAGCCGACACAACTACTTTGCTGCTCTGAGAAACGGAGAGCAGCTTAACGATACACACCACGACCACCAGAGTACATATGCCCACCACGACAGTATAGGCACTAAGCTGTATGCGAGTATTGGGCTTCGTCATCAGGGTACCGCGTGATTGTGGCGAGGCCTGCCTACCACCCCTGTTAGGGGCGACCCGCCCGGCATAATATGAGTATACCGGCTGCGTATCGGCAGACACGGGGGCACGGTCCCTGCCGGGGATTAATGGAAGTTTTTGTTTCCGATTGAGCCACCCCACTCGCCTTACTCCTTAGCCGCTGTTTGTATAATAATAGTCGCCAATCTTGAGGCAGAGTGTGGGCTACTAATTTCAGCTAGTCGTTGACTCAAGGCGCTACGATGCGCTTCATCGGCTAAAAGATCGCCAAGCAATCTTCCTAGGCGCTCAGGCTGTTCTGCCTGCTCCTCGTTTAACTCGAGGACGGCACCGCGCTTCTCGAGAGCCTCACTATTTTTTACGTTCCAAATCAGTTGCGATGAAGGCACCACCACGACTGGCTTTGCCTGCAATGCAAACTCGGCCAAATTTGTTGCACCACCTCTTGCCACAATAATATCGGCTGCTCCACTATATTTATGCATATCCGTAAGAAACCCATACACCTGCACTCGCTGCCTGGCCTTGCCAAGCCTGAGCTCATCGTATAAGAGATTCGTCTCTTTTTGGAGCGCGCGGCCAGCAATATGAACCAGTTTCAGGTCAGGAAAGGCCGTGAGTAGATACCGCGCATTTTGAACAACAGCAAGATTAAGTTTGCGAGCACCATTGCCTCCCCCCGTAATAAGCACGACCTGGCCATATCCATCAAGCCCAAGCTCGCGGCGAAACTCATGCTGCAGGCTGGCAGATACTTTGTGGTAGTGCCTGCTCACCGGTATTCCAACCATGATTGTTTTGCCGGCTGGATACGGATATAGCTCGGGTGGCATGGCAACCGTGTGCAAAGCTGCCCACCGTGCAATCAGTCTATTAGCCAAGCTAGGTGTACTATCTGAATCATGGGTTAAATACGGAATTCCGAGAAGCTTTGCGGCCAACGCAACTGGCACGCTCACAAATCCACCCCTGGTGAACACTACCTCTGGTCGGATACGGCGTAGCAACACATGGCTCTGTACTATTCCCCTCAGGGTGCGGAATATATCACGAACGTTGAGCGCTTGGGATTTCAAATCGAGCAGCTGTTTCCACCCTTCCCCGCTATAGCGGCGCAATTTACCAGCCCAAATGGTTTCAACGGCATCAATAGCAGGATTATCATGAACCACGTCTAGCAGAGAGTCACCCCGCTGGCCTATATAGGTAATACGACACTCTGGTAGCTGCTGTTTTAGCTCATGCGCTACGGCTAGAATCGGTGTAATGTGTCCGCCCGACCCGCCGCCCGTCAGTATTATGTTCATATGGTTTCCTTTGCCTATTGTGAGCTACGAAACGTGAGTTAAAACTCGTATAATGCGAGACTTGGAACACCAAGCCAAGAGCCGCAGCAACAAACAACACGCTCGTACCTCCGTAACTGATGAGTGGGAGCGTAATGCCCTTTAGTGGCAATAATCCTATCATAGCACCGATATTGATAATTGCCTGCGTACTTAGCCATGCCAGCACACCAGACACAACCAGTCGGCTGAACATATCGGGTGCACGCTCGATTATCAATCGCAGGCGCGCAAAAAGAGTTACAAAAAGACCAAGCAATACCATAACCCCTATAAATCCGAACTTTTCGGCGTAGATAGCGAAAATTGAGTCGTTTTGTGCCTCTGGCAGGTAGCCGTACGCCTGCACGCTATTACCAAGCCCCAGACCAATCATGCCGCCTGAGCCGACTGCAATGAGCGCCTGACAGGCCTGGTGACCTGAGTCGGTAAAACAACTCATCTCTGGGTGTAAATAGGTATTCAGGCGAGCCCGTCGATATGGTGTAGACGACACCGCCAAGATAGTGCCAACCGTAACAATCGCTGCAATTAATAGTATGCGACGCATCGGCAATCCAGCAATAAAACCCATAGCCATTACCATTACAACAATAACCCCAGTTGACCCTAGGTCGCCCTGTATGAATGCCACGACTATACCAATAGCTCCAACTGCTATGGCGAGTGGCCGCAAGGTCTTTTTATAATCTGCAACCGCCCCTTCGCGTATTTTTGTAGCCAGAAAGCCACTCACACTAATAATCAGTGCAAATTTAAGTAGCTCAACCGATTGCAACGAAAAGCTGCCGATACGTATCCAGCGATGCTGCGGATAAGCTGGAATTGCAGGGGTCAATAGTGCTAATAACGTACCGATTACGGCCACAATGAGTAGCGGTTTCTGCCACTTTTGCCACTGGCGAAGCGGCACGCGTGCTGTAACAAAAAACGCGATGATACTCAGCAGAATAGCAATGATCTGCCGCTGCACATAGTTACCGCCCCGCAGTTCTGTCAAAGCTGGGCTAATGGAATATATAACTATCAGCCCAATCGCCAGCAGGAACGCTACAATAACAATAAGCCAATAATCTGGCCGGTGTCGGCGTATTTGGCTCTCTTGAGTCATTCGTACATTCTGCTGCATTCCTGTCTGTTGTCGTGTCGTCGCTAGGTTCACATATACCTTCCCATTACGAAGAGTACGAGACCCAGCAAGGCAGCCACTTGCCCTACTACCCAGAATCGCATTGTTACTTTTGCCTCTGGCCATCCGATTGCTTCAAAATGATGGTGTATGGGTGATATCAAGAATATCTTTTTACCGTGGCGTAATTTCTTTGAAGCAATTTGCAGGATAACTGATCCAGCTTCGGCCACAAATACTATGCCGATAATGGGCAGGAGCAGCACCGTATCAGTGTACATCGCTACCACACCAAGCGCTGTTCCTAGCGCAAACGAGCCTACGTCACCCATAAAAAACCGCGCCGGGAACACATTAAACCACGTATAGCTTAACAGAGCGCCGACAAGCACGGCACAAAAACCTGCAATCCCATACTTGCCCTCTAGCGTTGCAATGATTGCATAGGCTGCAAATGCAATCGTCGTAAGTCCGCCTGCCAAACCGTCTAGTCCATCACTAATGTTCACTGCGTTAGCGGTAGCAACGACAACAAGTGTGAAAAGTGGGATTATAAACCAACCAAGCGTCAGTGCGGCGTGATGCACGCCCGGCAGCTGCATACTATCAAAGCCAAGTTTATAGTAGAAATACCAACCACCTATGGCTGCAACTATCGTGATTAGCAGCAGCTTGAGCCGCGAGGGCAAACCCGCCTTGCCAGTCCCATCGCCTCGAATATTTATAATGTCATCGATCAAACCGACAAGTGCCGCACCGACAAATGCTGCTAATGGCAACCAAGTCTCTGCCCTACTCGAGTTGAACACAAGTGTGATGAGACCTACCGAAACAATAAATATTACACCCGCCATTGTCGGTATGTGTCGTTTGTGTTTTTCAGCATGCAGCTTCGTGAACATCGTTGCCTGTGTGCCAGTTAGTGTAGTGGTGCGAGGTCTCTTCCAGAGTTTCCAGCGATACGCGACCGTTGTGTACAGTGGCGTTAGTAACATCGAAAAAAGAAACCCTCCGGCGCCAAGTAGTACAAGTTTGAGTATACTCGACGCTTGCAGCGTAACAGAAACAAGTTGATCATCCATAATGTTCGTTTTACCCCTTAAATATACGGTTAAGTATACGCTAGTTGGTCTTTGGCGTCACTCCGTAATTATTGATTAACATGTGAGCAATATCGGCAAAAATAGGCTGGCCCGTTTGCGCACCAGCATACCCACTATAGTTATGTGGTTCAATGTTATACACGACAATGGTGTACTGCGGCATATCGCCACCGACATAACCCATAAACGTACCATTGAACGCATCAGTTCGGTATAGATGGGTCTTTTCGTCGGCAATTTGTGCAGTCCCCGTCTTACCGCCAACGATATATTGTGAACCAAAGTTCATATAACGGAACCCTTGGGCTGCGTGCGCTGTTGTCACATAGTTCAACAAATCGCGCATTTCTGAACTCGTTTTGGCTGACACAACGTTCCGCTGCAGTATATTTGGCTTCGTTTCAGTTACCTTACCGTCTTTTGTGGTTGTAGCCGCCAATAAATGCGGCTCATAGTAGGTACCGCCATTAACGATGCTGCTCAACGCGGCACCCATTTGCAGCGCGGTCGCAGAGTAAGCTTGGCCGAATGACATATTGGCAAAGCTAAGATTAATGCCAGCACCATTATCTTCTGCTTCCGGCACATAACCAACTCCCTCGTAACCCTGCTCTATGCCAGTTTTTTTACTCAAACGATAATGATTTACAAAATAATCATAGAGCGTCTCTCTAGCTTGCAAGTTTATCTTACCGCCGCCCATCTGTGTAAATACCCAAGTTGCACCAGTGTTAAGCGAAAGGTTAAGTAAGCTCTTGATACTCTGGGGACCCCTGCCCTCGCCCTCGGCAACGTTCAGTATCTTTGCGCCGTCAATCTTCCATTCACCTGGGTCGTTATACGTCGTGGATGGAGTGATAACGCCCTTATCGAGTGCGGCCGCGACAGTGAATACCTTTGTTATCGACCCCGGTTCTATCGGACTCGCTACGCTATAGTTTTGAAACAAAGCTCCGTCTTCAACCTGTTGATAATCTGCCGGATTATATGTCGGATAATTAGCCATCGCCTTGACGGCACCAGTATTTGTTTCGAGTATAATAGCACTCACATTTTTTGATCGGAACTTCTCCTGAGCGGACTTTACGGTCTGCTCTAGCTGTGTCTGCATGCCCATGTCAATAGTAAGTGTAACGTCACTTCCAGCTTTCGGCGCAATCAGTAGATTATCGCTACTGGCTGCTAACGGCACGCCGTTGACGTCGGTAATTGCCTTTAATTTGCCTTTCTGCCCTGCAAGGGTAGCATCGAGAGCCTGCTCAATACCGTATTCACCCTCGCCATCATCGTTCACAAAACCAAGCAGCTGTGAGGCCATCGAACCCTGCGGGTATACACGATAGTTTACTTGCTTCGAGGCTATACCTGGATATTTAAGGGCTAGTAACCTGTCATTATCAGTCGCCGATACTTTCTTTTTGAGCACCACATACTTTGTGTCTTTTTGTGTAATCTGTTTGAGCACTTTGCTCTCGTCTAGCCCAAGTACTGGTGCAATCATGGAGGCTGTTTTCTGAGGTTCCTTAACGAGGCTTGGGTCGGCAAATATTGTATATAGTTTTTGATTCAGTACGAGCGGTACTGTTTTGCCATTCAGCTGCGCATACACTGTTCCTCGCTCCGAAACAACATCATATTCACGCACCTGATCGCTTAGGGCCATTGATTTGTAGTGATCGTAGCGAATGATTTGTATGTAGAATAAACGAACAGCAAATGTACCAAAGACAATAAGGATTAGTGCATACCAAATACGGGCACGCTGTACTGGATTTGTTTCTTTCGATTGCCAATTATCCATGTGTACCCAATTTATCGCATGTACTTACTGGACGCTGCCCGTTGGCGCAGAAGCTACCAATGCAGCGGCTTCTTGAGATGATTGCACCCTGTCAAGTGCTTGTAGCCGAGCTGATGCGGTGGCTAAATCATCGCTTTGGTTTTGGAGTGATGCTTGTTCGTGCTGCAAGTTATTAATAGTGTAGCCGTACGCGTTCGTTTTCGTAACTTGGGTAAGATATAGTAGCCCAAGTAAGCAAGCAAGCACAATGAGTACGATAGTATTACTGACCGGCCCAAGACGTTTATCTTTTGGCCGAAAACTCACCGAGTTCTGGTTGCGACTAGCTGCCTGCTGCTGCCGTCCAAGTGCCATAGTTGAAGAATATGTCATAAAGGTTTTTGTCTTTGTTTTTTTGTTTTAGTTAATATTTCGCAAGTCTGGTGGTAGCGGAGCATATGCCCCGCTACCAATATTACCTATTAGGTTCGCACGCGTACGTGGACCTTATAGGCACGGGAGCTGCTTTTTACACGTATTGGCATGTAGTCTAGTTCCCTTTCTTTTTTTATTTTTGCTGCAATGCACGTAGTTTTGCACTTCGTGCACGCGGATTAATAGCTATTTCATCGTTATCGGCCACGACTGGATGTTTTGTGAGCAGCGTGTAGCCTGCATCGTAGCGGTTTCCCGCAACATCTGCAAAAGCTCGCTTCACTATACGGTCTTCTAGGCTATGGAAGCTTATAGCCGCCAGCCTGCCCCCTGGCTTCAAAAGACGAAGCCATAGCGGAATACTGCGTTCTAGCTGTCCTAGCTCGTCATTCACGGCGATACGAATCGCCTGAAAGCTACGAGTAGCCGGATGCATCTTGCTACCTCTTGGTAGCGCCCCCGCAATAACTTTTGCAAGTTCTGCGGTCGTTTGGATTGGCCGATGCTCAATTATCGCTGCCGTCACAGCCCGTGCCCTTGGCTCCTCGCCATACGTACGCAGAATGTGTTCTAAACTTTCTTTGTCGTACGTGTTAACGATAGCTGCGGCCGTTAGCTCGGCACGTTGATCCATCCGCATATCAAGCGGACCATCCTGGCTAAAGGCAAAGCCCCTAGACGATGTATTAAGGTGCAGTGACGACACGCCCAAATCTGCTAGCAGCATATCGAAGTGCTCTTCTTGCTGCACGAGCAGTTGAGAGGCTTCTTCGAAGCTGGCATGAATCACACGAGCACCCTGGCTCTTGAATTCGCCCAAAGCTTCTATCGCAGTCTGATCGCGATCGACCAGCACTGCTCCCTTGGGGGCCTGAGTATGCTCCAGTACTACTCCCGCGTGACCGCCGTAACCTGCTGTCAGATCGAGGTATGATTCCCCGCTCTGTGGTGCCAGATACGTCATCACTGCGTCGAGCAATACCGGCGTATGAATGATTTGAGACATAATGCATGTCGCTACTTTTTTGTTTTAGTGTTTGTTTGGTGTTTGTTTTTTGCAATCACCTATTCAGCAGCCAACTTTTTGTTTCATGATGTAGTTTTTGTTTTTGTGTGTTCGTAGCCCGTATGTATGGAAGTGTGTTTAATGTAAACGAGATTTAAAAAATCTTAAAACTTCCGACTTGCTGCGAACAAAAGTGAGAGACTTATGTGTGAGGTGGAGTTTTGGGAGGTGTTTTATGGAAAGAACAAAGGTTTTATAGTGGTTATCCTTACAAATTGCCACTTGTTGACTGCCGAATAGGTGACGACAAGTTTCGAGACACCCCTGCGGGGTTTCTCGACGCGCCGGCAAAAAGACGTGACTTTTTGTCGGGCTGCTCTTCCCCCTTAGGAAAGGCTTGTCAAAATATTCGGTTGTAATAAAGCTATTCGAAATGTAAATTTCTACTGTTCGATTTCGCTTGTTTGTTAAAGTTTTTATCTATTGATGTAAAGCACTATGCTTCGCGTTCAACTGCCATAAGCCGCCAATATTTGCCCACACTTACTGCCGACACATCCTTATCGATGTCCGCATAGTCGAGTAAATGTTGCTCGATGGTTATCCGCCCCTGCTTGCCGTCGAGTGCTTGCTCGACCTTCCCCATTCGGAACTGTACGTTCAGATCCGCTGTGCGCTCATCTAGGATGTCGCCTTCGAGCCTTGGCTCAACCAGATTATCCCAGACTGCCTTGGGGTACAGGTGCAAATATTTGCCAAACCCACGAGTGACAACTGCTCCGCTATCGAAAGTTTCACGAAGTTCGGTCGGTATGGTTAACCGCCGTTTGTCGTCGAGCTTTCTCTGGAAGTAGTCCACCTGTGTCATGGTTGTATGTGTATGTAACAGTGAGTTCTTTTTTTTGTTTTTTTAGGAAGTTCGCCTTTTTAAGCGGGCTACCTACTTTTACCCACTGCCATCAGTGTACTACCCACCGTAACCCACTACAATACCCAAATATACAAAAAGTGGCGCTTTTGCACCACTTATCCACAGATACCGCCTGCTCTGCCTTGTATCTACTTGCCCTGTTGCTCTTCTGGCACTACTACCGCATCAACATAATTTCGGCCAAAGCCATTCCGAGAGAAATGCACATCAATCTCCTGACCAGGGTGAATGTAACCACCTTGTCCAGTTATCTCCAGTTCATGTTCTAGGCTATCTGCAGCGCCAATATATGCTGTATCGGCTGGGTCAATCTTAGGGTTGTCAGCCGCTGCTTCTTGCTGTGCTCTGAGCAAAGCATCTGATATGCCCTCACCGGGCTGAACTGTCACTGTTTCGTCCTGAATAGATTTAGGCGTAATACCATGCACCCCAACCACCGCAATTGCTACTGTAGCTATAGGTGCTACTACACGCCTTAACAGCTTATGCCGACGAGTTAATCCCGCCTCGGCATCGCTGGCGTATCGCTCATCAAGTGTTTTGGTGTATTTATTCGTAATGGCTTTCATAATAGTTGTATTGTATTCCTTTTGTGCTTATTTGTCAATACTGCAAATTTATGCTCCACTAACATTGGTACGACGGTGTTGTACCATCTGGGCATGCCCAATGTGGTTCTCTGCCTCTCGCAGGAATGTTTCGCTTAATAAATTAGCCGTGTTCTCTGTACGTGAATAGATGGATGCAATCATGCCTTCACTGCTCTTCATGGTGGTTATAAGCAAAGCTGCAATAGCTACATACATGCCGATGTGAAAATGTAAGGGGTGCATGCGCAGTCGTCGATTGTGTGATTGTTTTGTAGCCATATGTTTGTTTTAGGGTAACTATATGTATAATAACAAAACATGAGCGTTTTGTCAACTCTATGTCTCAATATCTTCTTGTTTGGCGCAGTTTAACTGAGGCGGCATGCAGGCCACTTTTGGTTAGTTTAATTCCCTAACACTCTAGTTGTTTCGCGGGCGACGTCGCTCGTGATACGCGAGTTCACTGCGATGCTGGTCAATTCCTTCTATGTAGTCGTCGAAACCCTTGAGCAATGTCGAGAATCTACGGTTTGGTGCAAGCAATCGCAGCAGCTTTTTTTGCTCAATTAAGTATTCTACAAGACCGAAGAAGTCGCCATCGCCAGAGACAATCACCGCTTTGTCGTAGTTTGGCAGTTCTTTCATGGCGTGCAGCACAAGGTCGGCATCAATGTTACCCTTGACTGGCGGTTTATCGTCGGGGGCCTTGTCGGCCGGCTTCTCGGACGTATGCTGCTCCTGCTGAACGTTATTAATCTCGAGTGTTGGCTTTAGTACCACCAAAAAACCGTGGTCGTACATCTGCTGGTAGAGAGATTCGTTGTCTGGCATATAGCCGATGAACATGAACGCCTTAGTAACACCGTAGTTGTCCGCCAGCCAAATACGGAACTTATGCCAGTCCATCTTCCAGCCGTTCTTCTGCACACCTAAGTTTAGGTTTTGACTATCGATAAATGCGTAGTTATTCGGCTTCTTAGTGGCTTGCTGCGGTTTTGGGCGACGATACCAACGCCTGTTTGAATTCTGTTGGTGATTACCCTGTTCGTTACTCATACCACAATAATACCACGCCAACCTTGAGGTTGAGCTGACTAATAGACCGTAAAGGGTTACTCCTCCTCCAAGATAGCAAGGATATCGTCCCCATATTTCTCGAATTTAGCGGCACCCATACCCTTAACTGCCATCAGTGCTTGCTTGGTCTGTGGTCGGCGCGTTGCCAACTCCTGAAGCATCGCATCATGCGCAACCATGTAGGCGGGTATTTTGGCGTTGCTGGCTTGTTTGGCCCGCCAGGTACGAAGGCGCTGGAACACTGCTTCATCGAGCGCTCCTTGTACTTCATTTTGTGTACTGTCCACGGCAAAATCCCCAACGGTTTCCGTGAGTGCTTCGGAAAGCTTTCGCAGCTCACCGTCATACTCAAATATAAGCGGGTGCATAGCGAGCGCCATTTGATTGACCCCCTTTAGATAGATGCCCTCCATGCTGCGCACGCGACTCAGGGCTACATACCCCATACCCGGGCTAAAGCTCCGGCTTAGATCAATCTCGGCGGCGTCCAGACTCATACCCTGACTCTTGTGTATAGTGATTGCCCAGGCTAGTCTGATGGGTAACTGTGTCACTTCGGCTCGAACGCGGCCATCTTCTTCTAGCTTCCAGCTATGCGGCTCAACCCGCACTTCCCTGCCGCTCGCTGTAACGACAATCGGTACCTGGCCATCAAAATCTATAACGGTGCCCAGTGTGCCGTTAACATAACCAGCAGCAAAGTTATTCGCCACAAACATCACCTCTGCGCCCTTCTTAAGTACAAGCTCCTGCGGCGCCAAAACGCTCTTGGTAAGCTGTTCGCGCTTGGGTTGGGTGCCAGTCGTGAACATTGTATAAATTTTTTGTTCAGTGTCAAGTGCGTCAAGATGCTTTTGATTGATGGTGTCGACATCTACATTGTGTGAATATAGCCGCGTTACAACCAGCTCGGCAGACGGCCGTGCTTGGAGCCGTTCCTGCAATGAGGCCTCGTGTAGCTCATTCACGTCGCCGTTGCGCATTGCGGCAAGCAAATCAAGCAACGTATCTCCCATGGCCACCCGATGTTGCTCAGTAAGATAGCAGATAGCTGGGTCTAGCTCTGTCCACGCCTCAGAAAGATGCGCAAAATCTGCCATCTCGCGTGATCTTGAGATTGGCGGCAGTTGAAATAAATCACCAACTAACACAACCTGCATACCTCCGAAGGGCGCTGTGTTTTGACGAATGCGCTTGGCTAGGGCGTTTACCATGTCGAGTCGATGTCCGTGCAGCATCGACACCTCGTCTATCACCAAAATATCGGTAGCATTGTAACGCTTAATAAGCACCGACCTGGTGGCAAGTCGCGTAAGGTCATAATCGCTAAGGACATCAAGTATGCCCAGGCCCGACCAGCTGTGGATGGTCGTACCACCGATATGCGTTGCGGCAATCCCTGTACTGGCCGTTACGGCAACGTTCTTACCGCTCTGCTTTGCGTGCCGAATAAACTCTTTAAGCACGTATGTTTTGCCAGCACCAGGTGGCCCAGTCAAAAACACCGAACGCCCATCCATCATCAACTGTAACGCTTGCAATTGCCTCATAACACTTATAATTATACTTACCTATGGTCAAGATTACCGTTGTAGTTTAGTTATTTTAACCGAGCTATGTGTTTGGCTGGGCACGCGAAAGCACCTGGCTGTCGTGTTGTGCGCATTTACAACTTGCTCGCAGAGCTACTCGATACTCATTGTGTCGAGTGGTTGTAGAACGCACACACAGAACACCAAGCGGTAGAGCTCTGCCCTTGAATTTTTGGTTACTTTTGTTTCAAGACAAAAGTAACATCCAAAAAAAGATAAAACATCATACTAGACGTTTAGCTTAGAAGTTCTGCTTCATCTTCTTTGATGCGCAGTGGGCGCTTTGCCAAAATTTCGTAACGCTCGCCAGTAAGTGGTGACTCCCAGTAGTCGTCATTGATAATGTTTACGAAGGTTGTCAGGTCTTTTTCGTCCATAATAATAATCTTGCCGCTTTCGTCTGGCATGAGCTGGAGATCCATATCCTCGGCATACTCAAGCGCCTTTTCTTGCGTGACCTTGCCTACCTCAAGTTTCTGCAGCTTTTTAATCAGTCTCTTCTTGCCCTTTAGTAGCGCTTGCATACCAATACCCTCGGCGAAACTCAAGTTATACATCTCTTCAATTTCGCGCACCTTTGCCTCGGCAATACTTGCCTCTTTGGCATCGTAGCCGAACAGGCTTTTAAGCTTCGACTGATTGAAGACGTATAAATCTTGGTCTATAACGAGCAATTGCGGATCTGTACCGAGCCGCAGAGCAGCTTCGGCATCGAACGGCACAAATTTGTCCGAGCGAAGCATCCAACCTTGCTTGCCTTTCATAACTTGGGATTTTGGCAGCACTTTAACTACATAGAACGGCTTTGGCAATTCTGCGTGAGACACGCGCACAAGAACGCCCTTCATGTGGTTGATGTCGTGCTCTTCCTCTTTAAAAAGTACGATTTCGCGCTCCTGCGTTCGTAACCAACCGAGCGTCTCGCGCAACTTTTCGATCTTGAAGACTTGCGTTCGCTGCAAAACATTTGACTCCGCTTCTGCCTGTTCGAAACCACGAACAATCAAACCTTTGTCGGCACCTTCGAGTACATAATCAAGCATCTCGTCAATGAACATTGGTTCGAGCTGCTTCTTGAGCCCCTCAGCAATCGCTGTGCGATACAACACATAGTTCTTACTGATGAAAAACAACTCGAGCTTCAGCTCATCTTTGTACTGAACTAGGTTGTTTGCCCACGCAAATACGTCAGTTTCCTGGTATGAGTCAATTTCTTTTTGAAGTACTGCCGCCTCGGGTGCTATATCGTCATTCATGGCTACTATTGTAGCAGCTTACCGGGGAGGATATGGCAAGGTCGTATATTTTACAGCAGAGTGTTCATTAGCGACGAGTCGTGAAAAGACGTCTGAATCGAGGTGTAATGTGCCTGCTCCAGCCGTTTCGCAGCATCTCACCACCCAGATAGTAATATGGGAACACCGTAACAACTAGGAACGTGCTTGAGAACAAGCCGAATATAAGCACAACGGCAAGCCCCTGCCAAAACGGACTGGTTAGTGCCAGTGGAATGAGCGAAACCATCGCAGTCAAACTTGTTGCAATTAGTGGGCGGAATCGCTCAGCTAGTGCTTCGTGCGCGGCGTCTACCGAGCTCATGCCGGCGCGGCGTGATTGGTTCGCGTAGTCGGTCAGTAATATGGTGTTCTTGATACTCAAACCAATAAGTGCAAAGAAGCCGAGCATCGCAAAGAAGCTGAATGGGTTGTCGGTGAGCCACAAGCCCAACGTCACGCCAAACAAACTGAATGGTATGGCCATGAAGATTAGTAGGGGTTGCAACAAACTCCGGAATTGTAGTGCGAGCACGAGGTAAATGACTGCTAAAACTAGTGGGAACGCGAGTGCAAGCGTCTTGAAACTATCCTGATTTTCATCCTCTTGGCCAAAATCAAACGATAGCGCATCTTTGGCGAGTCCATAGCTTGCAACTCTCTTCTCGGTGAACTCTTTTTGCACGGCATCTTTAGTGAGCGTCACAAGAGCCGTCGTATCGGTGTCAACGAACTTAGCCGTCATTCCTACGTATGCCTTACCATCCGCACGAGTCAATACATCTGAGTTATCGGCACTGATATTTTTAAACTTTACTACCGTGCCGTCAGACCGTTTTATATCTGCTTGCTTCAAGTAAGCTACGATGTCCGCTGTAAGCTTTTCGGCGGCTGGTCGATTGGCATCGGCAGATACGCGAGCGGTAAAGTCAGATGCAGGCGGCCCGGTGTCTTGGATACTAAACCCTACATCAGACGCTGAGAAATTCTTGAAAGTAGAATCCAATCGTGTCAGGTATTGTGGCGCCGTTGTCTGACGTTCGTTGTAGTCCTTGAGCTCAATGAAATATTGCGCCGATTGCGCATTCGCTACGCCGTAGTTCGCGCCTCGGACAAAATCTTCTCCAAGCACGCCACGCATTTGGTCAAGCGCTTGGTCCATGACTGTTTCAGCACCAGCCAACGTAGTACCGGATGCAAATTGCAGATTCATCACGATGTTGTTCGTGTCTTTCGAAGGTGGAAATATATTGAACTTCACCTTTTGGAATAGGAAGCCGCTGGCTCCGATGAATATGAAACTAATCATGATAGCGCTAATGCCGACGAGTAGTTTCTTACTACGCTTATTCCGTGCCCACAACATCGGTGCAGATACGAAGCGAGCGATACGAGCCTCATACGCTGCAGCCGCCTCCTTCTCGGCGTGCGAACCTAGGTGCTTATCCCCGAGCAATATATACCGTGCAAACAGTGGGATAAAAACCAGCGCCACTATAAGGCTTATAAATAGCGCTGACATGATAGTCACCGGTATGGCTCGTATGAATTCGCCCAGTATGCCTCCTACGAACAGGAGCGGCGCGAAACTCAGCGCTGCCGTGGTCGTTGCAGCAATCATTGCACGACCGACACGCTTGACGGCTGTCGAAACAATCTCCTTCCTGTTTGTCTTACGACGGCGCTGCACGTCGAGTGCTTCGACCATGATAATCGTATCGTCAACGATGAGACTCATCCCCAGAATGAGCGAGAAGAGCGTGATGGTATTCAGTGAATATCCTATCAGCTCAAGCAGGCCTAACGTCGCCAGTATTACTGTCACCATCGAGAACACCGTGATGATGGACGCGCGAAGCGCGATGATTATCGAGCCTATAATGAGGACTGCTAGAAGACCTTCGAGCAAGGTCTTCTGTAGCTCGTTGACCTGCTGCTTGATACTAGGTGCGTAACTGGCACTCAGTCGCATGCGATACCCGTCCGAATCGTGCGAAGCATTGTAATCATCAACTGCCGACTGAAGTTCATTATCATACTTGATTACATCGGCACCTGGTTTGCTTTTTATGCCGATGGCTATTGAGTTATAAAACGACGTGATGGGCTTGTCGTCGCCAACAGTTTCACCATAGCGTTCGAACCGCGACTGAACCTGCTGAGACTCACCGGTGACCTGGTTCTTAGCCGTTTCCAGTGGATTGATAATCGAGGCATCCAGGACTAAGTCGAGTTGCTTGTTTTGTATATATTGGGCTGCTTCGCGCGCTGGTTCGACAAGGTCTTTAGTGGCGACTTTTGGATTCTTGACCGAGATGAAAGATATTACCGCGTCATCACCTCTTTCGGTGAAGCCGAATTTTGCAGGGTCAAACTTCAATACTGCGCCATCTGGTATGATTTGCTGGTCCGTAAGCACTTTCTGGTAACGGGCAGTGACTCGTGAACTGTCGGTTTTTTCTTTGTACTGCACGACGATAGTGGCAAAATTGGCGAGACTATTTGTCTGAACCGTCTCTACCTCTGGTTGCTTGAGTAAAAACTCACTAACGGGCTTCGCTAATTCACTATCGACCCTGGAAGGGTCATTCACGAAGTATGTACTTTGAGCGATAGCATATGGCACATCTATAGCTGGAAATCCTTCGCGCTTTAAGAGTGTTGTGTAGCTGAGCACGCCGAACGTAGCGATTGCGAGTGCGAACAGTGCGGTCCAGCGTGGCCGCTGAAAGAAAAAGAGCGCGAAACGCTGAAGTATCTTAGGTTTTTCGCTAGGTTTCTGGGCAACTTTTTTAATCGGCTTTTTGGCCATACATGCTTCTCCTCATATTGTTTCGCATATAAGTATACCAGTTAGTTGGCGATATTTTTGTAGAATAGTTTACTTTTGCTTAGGTATGTATACTTACAAAACCCTGCTGTCATACGCCCAGTGTAAAAGCGCCTGACGTTGCCGTGGTCGGCATAATACATCACCTGGGTGGCAGGCTTTTTGTAACTGGGATACATGCCGCTTGATGTTTTTCCAGCGAGCAATTTGTCGAGCATCTTCCTCGGGCAGCCGTCGACCATAGTAATAACGACAGTACCACTGGAACCAACCCCGCGGGTCTTCAGGTGCAATCCAGCCTTTGCGAATCCACTCCTCCCTGCTCTGGCTAGCATCGACGCGAAAATAATTGAGGGTTGGGTCATGCACCTGTGAAAGTACGGCGTTCGCAAACCACTCCAATGGAAATTCACTGTGCTCACCTTCGAAATAATGTGCACCAAATACCCCAAGCCCTAGCATCTGCTGCGGGGCGAGCTCCGGTGTAAAATCGGTTGCAAATTTTTGTCCAATTGGGGCAACGAGTTCATATGAATAATTCTGCAGCGAATCCTGGACGTTCACAACCATGAATTGTCTATCTAACTGACCCATTAGAAAGACTGTATGACTATCGAGTTTCGCGCCCTATGCAGTGCAAGTTGTACGAATAACTTATCTGTCGACAACCACTCACGCGCGATTGCATATGGGGTCCAACCCTGCTGTGGTTTTGACTCTGCGTTCACACCAATTGCGTCAATACCGACCTGCCTGCATGAATACACTGCTCGTGGCAAATGATAACCCTGTGTAACCATGATTGCACTCGAAATATTCCTAAATTTCTTTGCTCGACTGCAAGAATCATAGGTATCGAAGCCGAATTTATCGAGCATAATATCTTTCTTTGGCACCCCTAGATCCACCGCTAGTTGTTGCATTACAGCTGGCTCATCATGATTTACATAACTACCATCTCCACTCATGAGCAGTTTCTCAACTTGCCCATTTTTATACAGTTTTACGGCCGTTTGTACACGCCAACGCAGATACGAGGACGGCTCTGTGCCGTTGTTGCGTAACGCCGCACCCAATACAATGGCGACGTCCCGCTTAGGCACATCTGCCACTGCCACGCGGCTGAGTTCATAGCGATAGTGCCGGGTTGCCAGGTTCACATATACGGTCGGTCCCCACAATAAAAGTGCCCCGCAAAAAACCGCAAGCAGCGCTAGACCACGCCAGTTGTAATGTCGTTGCCGTTTCTCGCCACCCTTCTTGCGAAACATGATGACTTTAAGTATACCGTATTTGTCGTACTTTCGGCACCGAATAGCCTATACTGGATTTTCGCGTAGATACGCGCGCAGCTTGTCGAGTTTTGGGTCTATAACCATCTGACAGTACGGCACTCCTGCGTTTTTTTCGTAATAATTATGATGGTAATCTTCTGCTTCGTAAAATACGTCCAGCGAACGTACCTGTGTGACAACATCATCTCGAATCTTTGACTGCACGTCCTTTAATACCATCTGGATAATCGGCACATCCGCTGCATCATCATACATAATAATCGATCGGTATTCTGTGCCGATGTCTGCGCCCTGCATATTCGGCGTTGTGGGGTTATGTGTGGCAAAAAATATGCGTAACAATCGTTCAAGCGGCACTAACGCTATATCGTAAGTAATTCTTATGACCTCTGCGTGGCCTGTTGTGCCGGTGGACACCTGTTTATACGTTGGGTCTTTTGTGTTTCCGCCAGCATACCCTGGCACTACTCGCAAAACACCTTCTACGCGCTGAAATATTGCCTCTGTGCACCAGAAACATCCACCGCCAAGTGTAATTGTTTTTGTCATGCCGCCCCCTCTCTAGCTATATGTGTAGCCCCATCGATTGTAGTCTGGCATTAGGGCTATACTATGTATGATATACGATGTCTTCCGCTCCAGTCTGTGATATATGCATGTCTTAACCCACCTAGAGGTAAAACATGCTCCACACTGAGTATTTTGTTTATACAAGATTATGATAATATATGCCTATGTATGTACACGAGGTCTACTCTACCGGAAGCTGCTATTCATGTTGCTCACCCTCCGATGCAATCCAGCAACCTACACTTACCCGCAACGGACACACAGGAAATGAAACCCGAAGATTTTAAGGATCCCATCGAAATACCTAAGGTGCGGTTTGCTGCTGGTACTATTCTAGGCTTTTTAAAGCTATCGGAAAAGATAAGCTTCCTGCGGCAATATTAGCAATAGGTAGCGTAGCCCAGACTGGTTTCTTGCTACGTGGCGATGAACTACCCGACGGAACTCTTGTACCGATAGCAGATGAAGCTGAGATAAGTGCAATGCGTGAGATATTTAACTCACTCAGGAGCGCGCTCGCAAATCCATCCGCAACGACTATACCCAACACGGCCGCACCCGGTACCGGCTTCTATATGTAGGCCGCTTCTTCCCTGATACGCGCCACATACTATAACCTATAGTACTGATAAATCGTGCCTTATGTGATAATGTACATCTCTATGACTAGCCCCGAAACCCCACAGTCTCCTGGTTTTACTGCTTTGCCTTCGCTTGATGAAAGTGGGCATATTGCTAATCCCGAACAATGGCTTGTTGGTATTGCCGAGGAACATGGGCTAGGAGCTGCAGAAATAGCCCTAGAACGAGCACACGCAGAAGGGCTTATTGCCGAACCTACCCGTAGTGAGCCAAAGCATCGTGCAGAGGGTGAACCAGATAGCACACTCTATAAACACCCCCCGGGAGGTAGGCATCTCGATGTGCCAGAGTGGCAAATACGTGCCCGCCAGGAGACTCTAGACTCAGTTCCTACCTATGCCCAGCGCACGGTTGACCTGCCTCCCAACCCAGAACGTGGCCGTGAAGATACGTTTAGAGGTGAACACAGACGAGCGCTACGTGCAACTGATACGATAGCATTAGAAGCACTCAGGGCAGCAGGAGTCGAGGCACTACGAGAATCATGGGCTTTATATAGCGCCGCGCCAGGAACAGAAGCACTCAAAGCCGCAGGGGCAGCCGCTTTCCATGACTCATGGGTAACATACCAACGAGAGACTGAACATAAGCCGCCTACGCTTGAAGATTTACAGAAAAACCTTGGTAGGCTTTATTAGATTAGCCAAAACTGATTATACGAATATGGTTACTTTCCAGCTTTATGCCTAGTAGCTAAGGCTTTGGATGCCCAACTCTGGCACGTCGATATCATCCGCCAGGCCGCACACATACGCCACTGCGTCTGCTGCAGCATCTGGGTTCATCGCCGTATCGCGAGAAGGGTCGCCCGCCCGTTCAAATAACTTCGTATTCATTGCGCCTGGGTATAGGCCAGTGACAGCAATGCCCACCGGCTTGAGTTCGAGCTGCATGCTCTTGGTAAAGCCGGTAATCGCCCATTTGCTTGCGCTATACACTGCCCGCTCAGCCTTACCTATCAATCCAGCTTGCGAGATAACATTGATAATTCGGCCATGACCACGCTGTTTCATGCCAGGCAATACCGCTTGCGTGGCATAGATAGTGCCGAGCGTGTTAACGTCTAGCACCTCTTTGATTCGTTCGGGATTATTGGTTTCGAGCGCATCCTGAATCCAGATACCCGCGTTATTCACCAATACGTCGATATCGCCCGCGTTCGCAACTGCTTGCCGCACGGCTTGCACATCGCGCACATCGGCAAACACATACTGGCAGTCACCTAGTTCTTGCGCGGCAGCCTGCGCGACTTGTTCATCGCGACCCCAAATAATAACTGTATGCCCAGCCGCCTGGAGCTTGCGAGCAATCGCCTTGCCCAGCCCATCGGTTGCGCCTGTGATAAGAATTCGTTTCATACGTCTATGATAGCAGGGTTTCGCCCAACGTGCATAAATGCCCGTAATGGTCGTAATTCGTGGAGAAACACCAAAACAATATTATTCGCGCGTACTTTGCGCTTCTACGATTGCAAAATAGTCACGCATATCTCGTATCAAAGCATCGCACTCGGGCGCTGTTACCCGTAACATTTCATCACCCGCATGCCACAACGCTGCCATATAGTCCGGAACAGAAAAGCGGTCTACGATGTCGCCGAGCTCACGATCTCCGCTTATAGAATCACCTACCAAGCGTAGTCTTCTCTCGGCGAGTAGCGTCCTTTGATCGTCCCATTCAAAACGATACAATGTCTGCGCGTTCAACCACATGCCTTTGCTGCGCATAGCTAGCACGTCGTAGAATTTTAGTGACCACTGTCGAATCTTAACATCGCGCTCACCCTGCATGACACGACCTGCCCTTCCGGCAACTCGATGGTATACCTCCACTGGACCATTATCAACGGTACGTGTCTCGGTAAGAGCATCGATGGAGTCAATAAAGTAGTGCGAGCCTGGAAACTGTGATGGGGATTTTAGCCCTTGGCGAGAAGCAGCAGATGCAATACCCACAGCAGCAAGCTGTCTCAGTTGCACTGGATTTGGCGCGTCGAAATGAATACATCTTTCAGTAGCAACTGACATGCGTCTTCACACTTGTGTTACACAATAATTGTTTTATTCTAGCAAAGAGTAGTAAGTGGGTCAATCTTAAGAAGCTTTAAAAGCATACACCGTACGGTGAGGTGCTTAGACGCGAGCACCATCACGGGCTTGGTTGGCCCAATGGTCGGCCAGTTCGTTGCCTTCATCGCCCACGTGACCGCGCACCCAAATTAGTTCAGCCTTAGAGCTGCGGTACAGCGGGCAGACCTCTTGAACAATATCTAGGTTCTTAATCTCTCCGCCCTTTTTCTTCCAGCCGTTAGCTTCCCAATTGAGCGACCATTTGGTAATAACGTTTATCCAGAATTCGCTATCGCTATATATTTTGCATGGCTTACCGCCGGCGTGCTTGAGCGCTGCCATCAGGGCGTAGCCCTCCATGCGAATGTTCGTGGTCTCTGCCCCGCTCGGTTCGCCGCCTAGCACGACCGGTTTACCGTCTTGCACTACAGCAAAACCGCCCGGACCCGGGTTTGGGCTGGCACTGCCATCTGTGTAGTAAATAATCATCACATGTATAGTAGCATGCTCACAACCTGGCTAGCACACGTTGCATGCATTCGACTATCGGGTTGTTCGGTTCCCCCAACTCCGTTATGCTATATGGGTGAAACTTGTCGTTAAATATCCAGAATTATTCGAGAGACTTAGCATAATATTCTCGACACTTATTCGGGCGGTGCTCAATATTTTGCTCGTTATAATCCTGATTGCCCTGTTGGTTGGTACGTACAAGTCTGGATACGACCTATTCACCTCCCTCGACCAACCGCTCGAGACCCTCCTGCAGCGCATTTTGCTCGATGTCGTCTTTATTCTTGCACTCGTAGAGGTTTCTATCACCGTACTTGGGTACTTGAAGGATGGTCATGTACACGTGCGCTATATCGTCGATACGGTGCTAATCATTATGCTCAACGAGGTTGTGAGTCTATGGTTCAAGCACCCCAACCTGCAAACAGCTATTGGCATTTCCATAATTATCCTTACCTTGGGTGGGGTTCGCGTTTTAGTTACCCGCTTAGCCCCACAGCCACACCAGAATAAATAGCCGGGTAGCACCTACGCTTTTGCGCCGTTTGGAGCTTCGGGCACCACGACCCACAGAACAAGATATGCCAAGAATCCACTGCCCGCGCCAACTAGGAGCGCAACGAATATTAAGCGTACGATTACTGGATCAATGTTGAAATATTCACCCAAACCACCGCACACGCCGGCTATCATTTTGTCATTTTTTGATCGATACAGTCGTTTTGTTATAGCTATATTATAACCGAGACCCGCCTAATTCATACTTTGCTGAGTAGCGTGGTGAGGTCGGTGACCTGGGAGCGTTGCTGCTCGGTGGTGTCGCGGTGGCGGACGGTTACGGTGTCTTTGGTGTCACCTTCTAGTGTGTCGAAGTCTACCGTTACGACGTATGGCACGCCGATTTCGTCCATTTTGCGATAGTTTTTACCGATGTTGCCGCTATCTATCCATAGTACCGAGCCAATCTCTTTCTTGAGCATATCGTAGATTTCGCGCGCTTTTGCTACTAGCTCTGGGTTGTTCTTGGCCAGCGGGCACACAGCAACCTTAATCGGCGCTAGGTCGTATGGCAGCGCCAGGTAAATGCGCTTTTCGCCGTTTTGCTCGTCCTCGCGATAAGCGCTGCAGAGTACGGCCATAATGGCACGCTCCACACCGAAGCTTGGCTCTATCACATGTGGTACAAACGCGTCGGTGCCGTCTTTGGGGCGGTATTCCATGCTCTTGCCACTCACCCGCTCAATGTTCTTGAGGTCAAAATCTGTGCGGTAAGCCAGGCCCATCAACTCTTCGCGGCCAATCGGATAATCGAACTCAAAATCTATGGTGCGCTTGCTGTAGTGTGCGCGGTCTTCTTCTGGAACCGGTAGCTCATGCACGCTATCTTCTGGTAAGCCAAGTGCTGCGAACCACTCTTTGCAGAGGCCTACCCACTTTTCGAACTCTGCTTCCCAGTTTTCTTCCTTTACGAAGTACTCTATTTCCATTTGTTCGAACTCGCGGCTGCGGAATACAAAGTCGCGGGGGGAGATTTCGTTGCGGAAGGCTTTGCCCTGTTGCCCAATACCAAACGGCACATCTGGGTAGTAGCTATCTACCACGTTTTTGAAGTTCGTAAATATACCCTGTGCCGTCTCCGGCCGCAGGTAGGTTACAGCGGTCTTGTCATAGAACATCGCACCGTCAAAACCGGTATCTTCTCTAAGAGTAAATGCATCATAGCTGGTTCCGTCAGGATATTTTGCCTCAAGAGCGCCTCGAAGATAGCCGCCTTCATTACCCTTAGCCTCAACATTTCCCCACTTCGGGCCTGCAACAGTACTGAACATCATGTTGAATTGCACTGCTTCGCCGAAGGTTCCAGTTTGGCCGCACGTTGGACATTTATTTGGGTCATCGAGTTTGTCTGCACGGAAACGACCATGGCAGTTGCTGCACTCTACGAGTGGGTCTGTAAATGTATCGACGTGGCCGCTGGCCTGCCAGACTTTTTGGTTCATAAGTATGGCAGCGTCTACGCCGTACATGTCATCTCGGCCATCTACAAACATCTTCCACCACAAGTTCATGATGTTGCGCTTGAGCGCTACGCCGTGTGGGCCGTAATCCCACGTGCCGGCCAAGCCACCGTAAATATCTGAGCCTTGGTATATAAACCCGCGCCGCTTAGCGAGAGACACAATATCTTCTAGCTTTACTTCTTTTTGCTCACTCATATACAACAGATTATACGCATTTTGGCAGTAAAGAGAAACATACTGGAGTCTATATACGCATGTGGTACTGGCGAAGGGTTTGGGTGAGCGGCGTAGCTACTTGTATAAGTTGAGTTGCATTGGCTACTTTGGCGAGCACCGCCGGTGCATTGCCGCTGAACAGCAAACGCAGGAACTTTATTTCGTTCGCACCGTACATGCCCTCTTCGTGCTGACGAAATGCTGTTGAATCATAATCAAATTCGTATCGTACATCTGCATTGAGCTTGGCGCCATCGACTGTCGTCTGCAGATTTGGTATATAGCCCGCCATGCGTAACAGCTGCGCGCTAAACCATACACGCACCAGGTCAACAGATATTGTATTGTCCTCTAACGCTCTAAACGCATTATCAAGTAGGTCGTAATACTCCTGCTCCGGCTCGTCCTCTGTGACTTTATCGAGTAACTTAATTAGCTCGTAACCAAGCATAGTTCGTTCGATGTCTTTGGTAATATCGCCGTAGTGCCGCTGCAAACGTGCCGATACAAGCGTACCCACGCTACCGCGACCGGGTATATAGGTGATTTCGCTGGTGCTAAAGAGCTCTATGCCGCCTGCAATCTTGCTTTTTATCCTACGCACTCCTTTTGCTATCAGGCTCAGCTTGCCCACGTCGGGCGTAATGAGGGTCAGAATGCGATCGGCTTCGCCGTAATCAATCCGGCGCAATATAATCGCGGATGTACGTAGCTGCCGCATTAAGTCTCCTGCCGCGCGACACGTCGTAACGTACGTACTAAATCATCGGCTCGTGTTTGTGAGCGAACCAGCACAGATTCGACGCCAAGTTGCTCGCGCAGCACTGTATCGTCTAGCAGCTCGGTGCTTGGCAGGTTCGTGAGCACAATGGCCGGAATATCGTGCCATTCGCTGTAGCTTCTAAACTCATACAAGAACTCCACGCCGTTGTGGCGAGCCATCTCCATCGAAACAATAACAGCGTCCGGCTTGGTGGCATCGACTAGTTGGATGGCCTGCTCTGCAGAGATAGCATGCCGCACCGTATATCCAGCCGACTCGAGCGTGCGCGTATATATGGTGGCAAGTACCCTGTCTGGCTCAATGAGAAGTACTTTACTCATACTATTTGCAGCTGGCTGCAGGCCGGCATGGTAACGGCGAGGCCGGCAACATTATGGTATCTGGCGGCGTGTAGCTGCGCCGCGACTGAATTCAGCAAGCCATCAGCCACAAAGATGCCACTAGCCGGGCCGCTAACAAATTGGCTGTAGGGTTGGAATGCTTTGCCACGCAGGTTTCGCGCTCGCCTTAGAGCTGCCGAGCTCATTTCTATACCGTAGCCGTATAACCCCACGACAATGCCATAACGTGTTCTGTGTGCAGCCAAGCGGATGGGTTTGGGTTGTTCGGTCTCTGCATGCGCCCTAATAAACACCTGTCCAAGGCTTACAAGAGCAGACTGCAGCACAAGTCTGTCACTTAGGATTGGCTCTAGACGTGAGGATACGTCAAGTTCTATTTGCACACCAAACTGTTCAGCATATGGCGCTAGCAACCTGGCCGTATCCCGAAGCAGTACGGCGGTTGCTACAGGTGCCACCACCGGACTTTCCATGCCCTGCTGTAGCCTTAGTGTCATACTGTAACCATCAAGTAGTGCGATTGAAGCTTGTGTTATATCCTGTACGGTTTGCCAATCGGCTGTCTGTGCCAGAGTTTGTTCTTTTTGAGCTGCTTCGCTCAGGCGATTTATTTGCGACAACGCGTGACTAATACCATCAGCCACACTTATAAAGAGCTGTTCCTGGCTCTTCGTGTCTGTCTGGTGTCCTATTTTTCGCACGCTCGTATACCCTCACTCAGCTGCAGTCTCTTTGCAGTAGTCTGCTACTCAGTATAACCAAGTCAGAGCAATGAATCTATGGAGAAAAGCTAGCGTTGGGCAAAATAATGTTGTTAAAATCGCTAATGTATTGGTTGGACTCTGTCCAAAGCTTGAGCGATTTGTCACGCAGCGGCAGTATAATCATGCTGCCTTGCTTTGTGTCGGTCAGTTGCCCATCTATACGCACACCTACGACATCTGAGTTTTTGGGGAGAGCATATGGCGTAACTGTAACCTTACCCGATTTTTGAAGTGATTGATACTGAGTTAAGCTCTGGCTATAGGTTGTCTGCGTAACTTGCACGCGCAACGCAAAAGCAGATGTCACCGCTGTTATTGAAGGTACGACGTCTGGTTGGGCATACATATCCAGCGGCAGGCTGCTAGAACCAGCCGTAACAACATATGCACTCCATGTTTTTGGATAACTTATGTGTACACTACCATAAGTATCTGGACCCACATACGTCTTGAGTGGTTGCTTGGCTGCCTCGGCGTAATCGGCCGCATCTTTGGCCTGAACTTCTTTGGTGTTTGCCGCAACAGCGCTGACAATCTTACTATCAACGTTGTCTTTGTAATCTTGCCTACCCATAAATGCCCACACGCCAAACACTGCCACACCAACAAACAGGAGTGACACCATGACAACTGCTATAACAAGTGCCGTACTGCTTCCCCGTTCACCACTGATGCGTTTCATACTGCTCATGGTAACGCATTCCGGATACCGGAAGCAAGTATTTAGTTATAGTCGTACAGAAACACGCCGTTACGCTCTACCAGTGGTTGTTTACTGGGAATACGGAATGCAACGCTCACAAGTTTGCCCTTACGCCTCTGCATGTACGTATCTAGTCGTGGCATAAAAGCATCGAGTAAAAACACATACACCGCATCTGCCGGTGGCCACGGTGTGCGCCAGTAGTTGCCCCAAATCACTTTCACCCTACCTCCATAACGACGAGTACGTAGCCAGGCGGCTAGAGCCAAAAACGGGTTTATTTCTATCCCTACCGCGCAGTAGCCTTTTTGTGCTGCAGCTATGAGCACCTTGCCGTCACCACACCCTAGTTCTAGTAGGGTTTGTCCGGTTTTAAGATCTAATAAATCGAGTGCAGTGTTTATCTGTGGCTTCAAGGTTGGTAAATATGGCGCCCCGACAACAAGCACACCCGCAAATGCGACTAGCAAGACGATTGCAGCAAGCGACACGAGCAGCATACGTTGTTACTCTGCCTTTGTAAGGTGCTCGTGCACCTCGTTTTCGGCGTGTTTCAGGAAGTCTTCGAGTTCACCCACCAGCTTCTGTCCTGCTGCGTGCAGTTTTATAGCCTCGTCGAGTGGTGTTGTTGAGTCTTGCAGCTTTGCTAGCAGTACCTCTAGTTCGGCTGTTTTTCTTGCGTAATCGAAATCTGTTCGCTTTGCCATAGTCTTTTAACTCCTTCTCTTAAGTGTATCAATATGCGCCCCAGCGGTGCTATCGGCAAAGCTAAGTTCTACTGAATCGCCAATCGCCAAATCGGCCGCCCGAGCTACCAGTTCACCACCACGCCGCACTATAGCATATCCCTGTTGCAATGGTCGGTTTGGGTTGTACGCGTCTAAGAGGCTATGCATACTACGAATACGCTGCCCAGCCGCAGCTAGACTTTGCCGCAAATACGTATCGATTGTATCGCGCAGCGCCTGCACTGCCTCTTTTTTAGCCCGTACCGACGCATACATATCTTCATCGAGCTGGCCACGCATATTTTTAAGGCGCCGTAGCTCCTCTTTTTTGTCCGGCAAAAGCAGTTCGGCGGCATTACTAGGAGTACTTGCGCGCATATCTGCTGCTAGCTCTGCCAGGCTGATATCTATCTCGTGGCCAATGGCAACAAGTGTCGGTACGCGGCTGCTCGCAACCGCACGCACCACGCGCTCATCGCTAAATGTCGCTAAATCATCAGCACTGCCACCACCACGTATCAATACAATGACTTCTGGCAGCACAACCGCCTCGTTGGCTTGCTTGAGCGCCGCTACAACCTGCCCAGGAGACTGCTCTCCCTGCACAAGCACATCGTAGTGTTCAATCTGCATACCGCCCCACCTAGCGGCAGCAATTTTTATAAAATCTGCATATGCCGCCGAGCTTCCCGCTGTGATGAGCGCGACTTGTTTTGGCGGAAATGGCAATGGCCGCTTGCGTGCCGGGTCGAACAAGCCTTCTTTCTCCAACTTGGCTGTTAGCAAGTCCGCCGCACGGCGAATAGCGCCCTCCCCAACCGGCATAATAGACTGGAAATTGAAGCTAAAATTATAGAGTGGATGCAACCGCGGCGAGCCAGCGATGCGTATCATCATGCCGTCTTCAAGTGGCCCGGGTAGCGCATAAATGGTGCCAAAACAGCGCAAAGATGCTGTCTCGTCCTTGAGGTCAAAGTAAACCCACTTATTCTTGCTTACCTTAAAATTAGAAAGCTCACCTTCAACCTCTATGAAAGGGTACGCGATTTCGAGCGTCTGATTCACGAACGCAACAAATTCACTTACCCCTAGTACTAGTCCCGTCCCTGTCGTCATAACCCTAGTATAGGCTAGTCTACTGGTTCGTTACCAGTTTGGTCTGGTCCATTTGCGGATTTTTTGGAAAGGTTTTTATGATACAGATAATATCCGGCCGGCACTTGCAGCACCGTATTAAGCACACGATACATAATAGTTACCGGCAAGCTCAAACGCGACGGCACGCCAGTAGCGGACAGTGTGAGCGTCATAAGCCCCTCATAAATGCCGATCCCGCCAGGTAGCACGCTCACAAGTCCCGCAAAGTTAGCAATGGCATACCCCAGAATGACTGCCCCAACGTTCACAAGCTGTCCAAATGCCATATACACCACGTATATGGTCATGACTTCCCAGAAGTTCGCCATAAGCGCCCAAAAGAACGGGCGTTTGAGTAATCGCCAATCCTTGCTCATAAGCACATAATTATCGTGCATATCCTCGAGGAGCACTCGCACATGTTCAGTGTTGATTGTTTCTGGATATTTTGGCCGAACAATATGAATCAGCCGGTTTAAAACCTTTGAGATATACGCAAAAAAGCCAGCAATACGCTGCTTACTACCGATGATAAAACCAAGTGCAATCGTGAATATAACAAGTAAGGTCGTAATGCTCCCGGCGAGCAGCAATATGATACTGCTCATATGTCCCTGCAGTGCTAGTGCAAATACCCCAAAAACTATCAGCACTTCAAATGACAAGAATATCATGACAATTTTTTGCAGATGGACGGCAGTCGCCTTGGCGCTCGTAATATTCTCGTCTTTCATACGAATTCCCCAATAAGAAATACCTGTTACACCGCCGCTCGGAAACACGTGATTAACAAAATTGAGCTCCAAAGTATTCTTCAGTAACCGCTTGTAACTCAACCTATTACCTACTATTTCAAAGAGGCTTTTATAAAGCCGTGTTTGTGCGTCATAGTTTAGAAATTGCGCCGGAATCATGAGTAGGAGCGCCCAGGCATTCACCTGGAAAAGATTTTCAAACGTCTGCTTAAACTGATCACGGATTGCATAAACCAGAGCAAAGAGCGCAACGACTGTCATGACGTTGAGTATCACTTTCCAATTGCGCCGAATGTATGAGTTTTCTGCCATCTACGGTAGTATTATACAGGTATGATTCAATCTATATGCATTTTGGGTCGTCAACCCGCACTTGGGCTCGCCGAGCTTGAGAGCCTTTATGGTGCGGGGTATGTTTCTTTGCTGTCCGAGCACGTTGCTGCGCTCGATATCAGCCCCGACGATGTAGCTTTTGCGCGTCTTGGCGGTAGCACGCGATTGGCACGTGTCCTCGCAACCGTGCCGAGCAACCTCTGGAAGGATGTCGAGAAACAGCTCGCAAAAAGCCTAGTTGAGCTAGCTGGTACCCTGCCCGAAGGCAAGTTGCAGCTCGGAATTAGTGTTTACAACATTCCCGTAACACCGCAAAAACTCACTGCCACCGGCCTAACACTGAAGAAGATTGTCCGCAGCAAAGCTGGACGCTCACTCCGCCTTAGCCCCAATAACGAGCTAGAGCTCAACACCGCTCAGGTATTACACAACCACCTTACGGGTTCGCTTGGCGTTGAGTTCCTTATCTGCGCAACTCCAGATGGCAAAACCGTCATCGCCCGAACAATCGCTGTACAAGATATCGATAGCTACACCTTGCGCGACCGTGGTCGGCCGCGGCGAGATGCCCGCGTGGGCATGTTGCCACCCAAACTTGCCCAAATTATCATCAACTTGGCCGTCGGCACTACCCCGCCCTCGGTAGATACGGTGGTGCTCGACCCCTTCTGTGGTACTGGAGTTCTGCTTCAAGAAGCTATATTCATGGGCTACGGTACTACGGGCACAGACCTTGAGCCAAGGATGATAACCTACAGCCGCGCAAACCTTGAATGGTTTACTTCGACATTCGAGATTACGAACTCTATAATCGATCTAACGGCCGGCGACGCAACGGAGTTTAGCTGGCAAAACCATACTAGTTGCGTAGCCACCGAAACCTACCTGGGTAGGCCTTTTACCGAGGCGCCAAGCCATGACGTGCTCGAGCAAACTGCAAGCGACGTAAATAGTATCCTGAAGAAATTTTTACGCAATATCCACGGTCAAATCGCGGCAGATACGCGCCTGTGCTTGGCTGTACCCGCCTGGCAGGTTCAACCAAACGTATTTCGGCACCTACCGCTCCTTGACTCTCTCGAGGAAATTGGCTATAATCGAGTGAGTTTTGAGCACGTTCGGGATAACGACCTTCTCTATTACCGAGAAGATCAGATCGTCGCTCGCGAATTATTGGTTCTAAGAAGAAAGTAGCACCCCATGTCACACGTCAAAGCTGGCGGTACCAGCAAAAATACCAGGGATAGCCAAGGCCAACGTCTCGGCGTAAAACTATTTGGTGGCCAAACCGTAAAGGTTGGGCAAGTTATTGTCCGCCAAGTCGGCCAGACCAAGCGACCCGGCAAAGGCACAACCATTAGCCGCAACTTTACCATTCACGCCGCCAAAGATGGCATCGTCAAGATGGAGAGCCGCAAGGTTCGCACCTTCTCCGGCAAATCCGTCCGCCGCACCGAAGTCACCGTCGAGTAATTTCCCTACTAATCAGCCCAGAGACGTTGATAAGCGTCAGCTGCTCGGCTTGCCAACTCCCGAGCTTGGGGTGATAACGCTTGCAGCGCCGTGCCCATATCCTGGCCACTACGTATCGATTCGTCTCCGTTACCACTGCGTTGTGCTTCGGTTTTGCTGCTGCGCGCACTTGCGAACCGCCACAGATTAGTCTTATCCTCTTCTGACAAACCATCAGTGATTTTATCTATATAGTCCTGAGGTGATAACACCCTAGGAGCACTTTCTTGGTGAAGCACTGGAGCGCTCGTGTCGATAGCTGCCAGAACTTCTCGTCCAATCCTACCGCCAACCACTGGTCCACGGTCAGCTACAGTAGCTTTTTCGCCCGAGACAGCAGTGCCTTCATTCGCCAGACCCCTTACCCGAGTACCATTTACTGAGCCAAGATCGGTGACGACAACCTTACCCTGCTCATCTACGCCCACTCTGACATGCTTAGTTGATATAGTATCTCCATAGCTTTCTTGTGCGCCCCATAACGCAGATGCCGGAATCACACCTTCATTATGCCTTGGGTTAGCGCTTTGTGCACCTCGGCCCAAGGTATAGGCCTCTCCTGGTCGCAAACGCAAAGAGCTCTTCATCACGTACTTAGCGCTTGTAGGATACGGGTTTGGCGCAACCGCGATTAGTGACCACTCGTCCCCTGATCGAGTAACGAGCATCGTCTTCTCTTGAGTTGTTTCTTTGCCGCCGCTTGCACCGAAAGAAACGACTCCCTTGATTTCAACAGGGTATGTACCCAGTTCCACTCCATTGTCTCCATATACTGTTTTTGTCTCTGGTATGCCGTATTGAGATGAGTTGGCGATAGAGCCACCCTCAGCCCCCAATATAACGGATTGCGAGAGTCTATTGCCTCCAATAACCTGGTCAAACTCTACTGGGGTCTGTGGGCTTCGGCTCAAATCACCAGAAACAGGATCTGAAAAGCCAGGAATGTTGGCTGAAGTAATAATTGGGGTTTGTGGTGTTTGTTCTTGAGTCATGATTAGGATATTAGCATAAGCGTGATGAAAAGTCAATATTTGGGTGTTGTATATATAAAAAACGGCCCGTACGGCCGCTATGATACGTAAAGTGTGAGTTTAAACGCCGAGATGGTATTTAATACGATCGACTACATCCGAAATAACAACTTGCGACTTAACCATGTAATCGTCGACTCCGAGACCTTGGGCGCGTTGCTTATCGCTCTCCTGGCTGAGCGCGGTGAGCATAATCACCTTTAGATTAGCTGTTTCGGGGGTGTTGCGCAAAATATCGAGTACGTCAAAACCACTGACTTTCGGCATCATTGCGTCGAGCACGACCAGATTTGGTTTGTAGTCTCTTGCTGCAGCGAGGGCATCTTCACCATTAGGAACACGTAGCACTTCGAAGCCTTCGGCCTGCAGACGCATTAAATAGGTGTTTGCTAGGGCATCATCGTCTTCGACAAGTAGAATCTTCTTGGGGTGTAAGGTGGTTGTTTCGCTCATAATACTAATGGTACAGCAGATACTTCCTGTTCGCAACTTATTTGCTTTATGGGGTAGGCGGCTTACTGTTTTTCTTGTACGATAGCGTTTATAAGGCCCCGGAACATAGGGTGCGGACGGTTCGGGCGAGACTTGAACTCCGGATGATATTGGCTCGCAAGCAGGAATGGATGGTCTACTCCCTCTATAACTTCTACCAGGCCGTTATCTGGGTTCATGCCACTAGCACGAATGCCCCACGACTCGTATTGAGATACGTATTCGCTGTTCGCCTCGTAGCGGTGGCGATGTCGCTCGATAACATCTCTGGTGCCGTATAGTTTTGCGGCCAAGCTGTCGCCTGCAAAATGACAGGCGTAGTTGCCGAGGCGCATAGTGCCACCTGTGTTTTCTTTGCCCTGCTGGCCGTCCATGGTTAAAATCACTGGATATGACGTATCCGGGTTGACCTCGGTTGTGTTGGCATCGGCGCAGCCTGCGTTACGTGCTGCAGCAATAACCATCATATGCAGGCCATAGCACAGGCCAAGATACGGCTTTTTGTTGCGTAAGGCGTGCTGAGCAGCTCTGATTTTGCCCTCCACACCCCGCGAACCAAAACCACCAGGTACTACCAACCCATCAACACTATCTAATTTATTAGCCACCTCTACATCACTCATGCCCTCAAGCTCGACTGCGTCAATCCATTTGATGTCAACTTGAGTGTTATTAGCCCAAGCAGCCGCACGAAGTGCTTCGAACACAGACATGTAGGTGTCGGCGTTGTCGAGATATTTGGCGACTACACCGACCGTGACGGTCTCTTCTGGTACGGCCAGGCTTCGTTCTACAACCGCCCGCCATTCTTTGAGGTTTGGCCTGTGAGCTGGCAGCGAGAGTTCCTTGCAGATAACGTCGGCAATACCCGCGTCTTCGAGCGTAAGCGGAACTTGGTATATACTCTTTGCGTTCGGCAAGAGCGCAATAGCCTCTTCCCGTACACCAGTGAATAAGCTGAGTTTAGCTTTTACGGATTCGGGGGCAGGTTCTTCGCTACGACAAACTAGTATATTTGGTGTAATACCGAGCCCGCGCAAGTCACGTGCCGAGTTTTGACCAGGTTTTGTTTTGAATTCATTGCTCGCGCCCAGGTAGGGCATGTAGACTACGTGCACGTAGAGACAGTTTTCAAGTCCAACTGCAAGCCCAAGTTCGCGAATCGCCTCTAGGAACGACTGGCTTTCGTAGTCGCCCACCGTGCCGCCGATCTCGACAATATGCACATCGTGGCCCCGACCCGTTTCGATAATACTTTCTTGGATTGCACGTGTTACGTGTGGAATAATCTGCACCGTGCTACCGCCATATTTGCCCGCGCGCTCTGCTTCGATAACGTTCAAAAGCACCCGACCGCTCATGAGTGAGCTTGACTGGGTCAGCTCCTGATCGATAAACCGTTCGTAATGGCCAAGGTCCAAATCGGTCTCGGCGCCATCTTTAGTGACGAAACATTCGCCATGTTCGCGCGGGTTGAGTAGGCCGGCATCGACATTAAGGTACGGATCACACTTTTGGATGTTAATAGAGAGGCCACGGGCCTTGAGAAGATTACCGATTGAAGCGGCTGTGATACCCTTGCCTAGTCCGGATAAAACACCACCTGTTACAAACACAAACTTCGTTTGCTTCGCTGCCACGCTCTTCACCTCTTTTCTGGTATTAAAATATACCTGTTTTTGACCATGAGCGCAACCGCGAGTTCAGATTAACTGCCGCTCCGTCCTGTCGAACAACACTAATTTTGCTGCAGCCAGGCTTCGGCAGCCTTGAGCTGGACGTCGTTGTTGTTCTTGTAATCATCCTCGGTAGGCGTCACGATTTTGTCCGGTGTGATACCTTTGTTGTTTACGTTTGTGCCGTTAGGTGAATACCATTTCGCAATCGTCACTTTTAGAGAACTACCATCAGTAAACGGGATTAGCTGCTGCACAACACCTTTACCGTACGTTTTTTCGCCAATAATGTATGTTTCTTTGCTATCACGCAGTGCTAGGGCTGTAATCTCTGATGCAGAGGCGGAGCCGCCGTTCACGAGAACGACAGTTTTTGTGCCGTGCAATGTGTTTATAGCATTTGCATACTGGCTATCGATAACTGTGTTTCCACGTTTTTGCTGGACGATAAGATCACCTGACTTAAGCCAAAGGCTACTCAGCTGAACCGCAGTACTTACTTCCCCGCCCGGATTATCACGGAGGTCGAGTATTACCTTTGTGACATTTTTTGCCTTAAAATCGGCCACTGCCTTAGTGACAAGTGAGTTTGTATCCTCGCTAAACTGGCTGACCTGTAGATAGCCGATGTTGCCCTCCAAAACCTTAGAAACAGCCGTCGGAATGTGAATGGTGTCACGTGTAATCGTAAAGTTGAGTGATTCCGTTTTATTGCGAACGATGCCAAGTTTAACGGTCGTGTCCTTCTCGCCACGGATTTTTAAAACAGCATCGTTCACCGACATACCAGAAGTGGACTTACCGTCGACGGTTATAATTACGTCCTTAGCACGAAGTCCGGCCGCTTCGGCTGGAGAACCAGCCAGTGGCGCAACCACCACAACATTGCTATCTTGATCAAGCTCCAGCTGTGCGCCTATACCAGTAATGGTACCCTGTAATTCACTGTTGAAATCGTTTGCCTCTTTTGCAGTAAAGAATACCGTGTACGGATCTTTTGTGCTCTGCGCTAGACCGTGTTTGAGCCCATCAAGCACCTGCTGTTCGGTGAGTGTACCGTCGTAATTCTCGCGTAAGGCTTGGTACACATCGTCAACCTCACTAAAATCAAGTGTCTTGGATAAACCCGTGTTTGAGGTACGCGCGGTTCTATCGATGTTAATATTACCCTGCCCCACAAGAACACCGCTACAGAATATGGCGGCGGCCAGCAATACGAGCTGAACGCGCTTATAGGTAATGTTCGAGGTTATAGTGCGTAGATGTGGTTTTTGCATATGGTTAGTAGTATACAGGAGCAGCGCAGCAGTAACACGGTTTGTGAGGTACAATAATTACATATGGCAAACTATATAATAGACGAGTGCTCAGTAGAGGCATACCAAATAGCCGCTAGGTCCCTGCTACAATCTAGCCACTCTACGCCTATCTCATTTTTGCAGGCACCACTTTATGGCAATATCCAGTCTGCGACTGGGAAAACTATTGTATATTGTACGATTCACAAAGCGGACGTACTCATTGGGTGTGGTTTAGAGGTTGCGTACATCGCACCGGGAGGGTTGCGGTTTCTCTACGCCCCCTACGGACCAGTGTGTACTGAGTGGAATCAGCAGCTACACGACACCGTAAAAGCTTTTTATAAACCTATCGCAAAACGACTCGGCTGTACATTTATACGATTAGACAATGATGTCATATCAGGCAGCACGCAGCTGCGACCAATCGCCGCCAAGCTTGCTCGCACTGCCAGTTTGCAGCCACGATCCGAGTGGGTTCTCGATATTACTCCGGATAACGATGCGTTGTGGTCAGGCTTTCATAAACACGCGCGGTACAATGTACGGCTAGCCGAGCGCGCAAATGCTGATATCCAAATATACGAGCCGGCCGAGGCGCCACTCGAGGACTTTTTCTCTCTTATGCAAGCAACTGGTAGCAGAGATAGATTTGGAATTTTCGATAGAAGCTACTACGAGTCCTACCTGCAGACGTTATCTGCAGAGGACGGTTTTGTCGTTGCCTGTTCCATAGGTGGCAAACCAGCAGCAGCTGGGCTCTTCGTAGTCTACGACAAGCAAGCCCATTATGTTTTTGCTGGTTCGTCGAATGATTTCCGCAAGATAGCCCCTGCATATGCAGTGATATGGCACGCCCTGCAAGAGGCTAAACGGCGCGGCTGCACGCGCTTTAACTTTGGTGGCATCGTGGACGAAGTTAAGAGCCAAGATCTTAGCGGCGTTACTGCGTTCAAAAAACGCTTTGGCGGCTACGTAGTTAATCATCCCAATCCGATTGATATCGTGTACAAGCCGGCGCGATATTTTATGTTCAAGCTATACAAAAGTCTACGCTAGTTTAGATAGCTTGTCGTTTTTCTCAACATAACCTTACTATTTGAAGTTGCTTAGTCGAAATAGATGTACGTAAAGTTGTCGGCTTTGCTTGCGCTAACCTTCATGACACTGTAATTACCATCGAAACTGTAGTTGTACTGGCTTATTACAATAGACCCGTCGCCGTTCACTGCCTCAACCCACATAGCGTGCCCGTAGTAACCAACATTCCAGATTGCGACCGAGCCAACCTTTGGCGTACTACTGGTGGGTATACCCGCAGCTCTCGCATTACCGGGCCATTCGTTAGCATTTCCATGACCACCCCAGTACGGCATATACCCATACGCCTGATATACCTTAAAGGCCGTATAGCTTACACATTCGCGGTTATACATTCCCCACTTATCGATTGTGTTGTCTTTTGCGTAGTTACAGCCCCAGGAGCCACCATAGGAGTTGAACGCTTGCGCCGGGTATCCACCGCCGCATGTACCGGTCGAGACAAGCTGGCCATTAATGGTTGCGTTGGCGGCTGCCTGTGCTGCCCTAAGCTGCGCTACTTTAGAATTATTGGCTTGAATTTGTGCAGTGTAGTCAGCCTGTTGTTGCTGATTATAGTTCAGTAGACCCTGTTGCTGAGCCCTGCTAGAATCAAGTTGCGCTTGCTGTGACTGCATGTCTTTTATAAGTGATACGACCTTAACCTCTTGTTCTTGTAATTGTTTTTGAAGTTCTGCTATATTTTTCAGTGTGTCTTGTAGTTTTGACTGTACCCGACTGCGATACTCTTGCTTGTCGACAAAATCGCTTAGGTTTTTGCTTGTTGCAAGAAGCTCGAGTGAGCTCGGTGTACCATCGACATACATAGCCTTAACATCGCTCGCTAGAATGGCGCGCTGCTTAACAATCTCAGCCTGTGCTGCGGTAATCTGGTTTTGCAAATCTTGCTGCAACGCTTTGTTAGCACTTATAGATGCTTGCAAACCATTAATCTGCGCTTGTAGGTTTGCGATTGCATCAGAATAGCTGGCCGCCTGAGACTGTAGGCTGTTCACTGTAGATTGAGTTGAGCTATTTTGAGCCTGAAGCGCATTGATTTGAGCTTGGTATTGGTCGGCAACAACGATTTGTTGCCAGGTCGGGATAAGTGCACCAACCGCAAGCATCAGACTACTCGCCACAAGCAAACCAGTTTTCACAGGGTGTGAAAACCTTGCAGAGACTAATTGAGAGACTTTTTTCTTCATCTGTTTGTATGTTTTATCGAACATACACATGATATCACGCTTATGCAAATCCTTCAACCCACCCCTCCTGATTGTTTTACGTGCAGAGACAAAAAAATCGGGCTACTTTTTATCCCGTTTTATTTTCTGCAACGTTTATTTTATTGCTTCTTTGGCGTTTTGAATTTGAGGTATCGCCGCGTAGCTATGATGGACGATGCGGCTCCTATAAGTATACCAAGCATAAGCTGCATGGACAACAGCTGCCAGTAATATTTTTGAAAATAGTCCTGGCTGTAGCCGATATCGAGCAACCCGAAGCTAGTTGCCTGCAACGAGCTGGAAGCTGTTACAAATAACGCATTTATAAGCAGGACGGATACGATAGCAGAGAGCACGCCATATATGATTGTTTCTACCACGAATGGACCACGAATATACCAAGTTGTGGCACCTAGCAAGCGCATAATTTGCAATTCGTCACGGCGGTTAAAAATAGCCATCTGAATAGTGTTAAAAATAATCAGCACCGATATAAGTGCGAGTACAGCAACGGCAATAATACCCGCTTCTCGCAAAATGTTCGTTGCGTGCGTTATCTTATCTATGGTAGCTCGCCGTTCACCGTTATCCGACATGGGGTCAGACTGCAAAGCTTGCCATTTATCCTGGGTTACGTATGCCCGAATATCATCCATTTTATTAAGGTCAACTGGCTTAATCTTGATGGTTGCTGGCAGCGGATTATCCGTTTCTGTTACAGCTTGTAGGAGCTGATCATTGCCGACATTCTGTTGCATAAATACTTGCAGTGCTGCTGCCTTATCTAGATGAGTAACTGTCTCGACATTCGGCTGTTTTCGTATGCCTGCCAAAAACTCATCAGTCTGTACTTGGGTAGTTGAATCCTTCAGATATACGGATATGTCGATTTTATCTGTTATCTGAGCAACCGTGTTACTAAAAGTTGCATTCACTATTATAGAAAACAATATGATAGTGAGCGTAATAACCATGATTGCCATAGCTGCAATTGCCAGCCAGGCATTACGCACAAAATACAGCACACCTGTGTGAATAATCCTCCCGAACGTGGTTGTACGTCTACCCATGGTTATTCCTCTGTCTTAGTTGTTGGTTTTTCAGAATACTGCGCATTGGCTCTGTCGCTGACGATTTTGCCATTTTTAATGGTAACGACTCGTCTTTTGAGTTTATTCACGATGTCTTGATTGTGTGTGGTCAGCAAGACGGTCGTGCCGTAACGATTAATTTTCTCTAGCACATGGATAACAGCCCATGCGTGCTTTGGATCCAGGTTGCCGGTAGGCTCATCTGCAATAAGGATTTTTGGTTGGCGCACAATCGCCCGGGCAATCGCTACGCGCTGTCTCTCGCCACCACTTAGCTCTATCGGCATACGTTTTGCTTTATCCTTGAGGTTCACAATATCGAGCACACGTGGAACAGTGTTGTTTATCTCTTTGGAGCTGGCCCCTACGATTTCGAGCGCGAAGGCAACGTTTTCGAATACGGTGCGATTCGGTAGTAGCTTGAAGTCCTGAAACACAGTGCCAATCTTACGACGTAGCAATGGAATATTCTTGTCTGGTAGCTTGTCGTAGTCTATGCCACCCACGATAATCTTGCCGCTGGTCGGTCGCTCCTCACGGGTTAGGAGCTTAAGCAGAGTCGATTTACCCGCTCCACTCTGGCCAACCACAATAACAAACTCTTTCGGCTCGACGTGCAAAGACACGCGCTCAAGCGCCGCGCCCAAGTTTTTGTTGTACGTCTTCGTTACCCTATCCAACAAAATCATTAGCACTATTATAGCATGGCTCTCTGACGATACCACCCTGCGGGAAGCTAACTCTCGGCGCTAAAGACCAGGATAGTGCTAAGAGTTACCGAGCGTATCGTCAAGATACGCGGTAATGAACGGGTTTAGATTGCCCGCCAACACATCGTCTGGATCAGAGCTCGTGTAGCCGGTACGAAGATCTTTCACCTGCTTATACGGATGCAGCACGTAGCTACGAATTTGATTGCCCCAGGCGGCTTGTTCATTTGGGCCCTTGAGCTCGCTCACTCTTTCGGCATGCTGCTCAAGCTGAAGTTGCGCAAGTCGCGAGCGCAAGATAGTCATAGCCGTTTCTCGGTTCTGCAGTTGACTTCGTTCGTTCTGGATTGCAACGACGATACCCGTGGGCAAGTGCGTGATACGCACAGCGGAGTCAGTTGTGTTTACGCTCTGGCCGCCATGGCCACCGCTACGATACACGTCGATCTTTAAATCTTTTTCGTCAATCTCAATTGCATCTGGCCTATCGATTTCGGGCATAACCTCGACTTTAGAAAAGCTGGTTTCACGACTCTCGGCATTGAATGGGCTAAGCCTTACGAGCCGATGTACGCCATGTTCACCCTTGAGTTTTCCATAAGCAAACGCCCCTGTTATCTCTAGTGTGGCACTCTTTAGCCCCGCCTCTTCTCCCATCGACTCATCGACCATTTTAATTGAATACTTATTTTGTTCAGCCCAGCGCACATACATGCGGAGTAGCATGGCCGTCCAGTCTTGTGCATCAGTTCCGCCGGCGCCTGCATGTAAACTAACAATTGCATTTAGATTATCGTACAAACCCGAAAACTTTAGCTCTTCCTTGAGATTTTTAAAAATGCCCTCTGCAGATTCCAGTTGCGCTGCTAAATCTGCTTCCAGCGAGTTATCTCCAGTAGCGATAAGTTCAACGAGGTCGTCAATCGATTGCCTCAAGCTAACCCATGGTGCTAGACGTTTCTCGAGTGCTGCATGTTCTTGCATAACCTTTTGTGCATGTTCAGGATCATCCCAGATGGTTGCATCCAGGATTTGGGAATCGAGCATTTTTTTGTCTTTAGATAACGCGTCGAACTGTATACGCCCCAAAGCATCCGTAAGCGTACTACGTAGCACCTCTGCTCGTTTTTGAAGCTCCTCCATCACCTTTTGCTAATCCTTCTGCTGCCAGAGCACAGCAATTTGTTTATTGAGGTCTTCGGCCAGCTTTTCGTTTACACTGCCGTACGTGCCAAGCCCGCCGATACCATCAGAGAACATGGCCCGTGTCACATCAATTATCTGTGGCTTTGTTACCGCCAGTATACGCTCCGGAATAGCGTAATAGTCCTCGATAAACTCGTCGAAGAAATATCTGCCTGTGTATCCTGAAGCTGTACTTGCAACTGTTTGGGCACTACGTTGATAACGACCGACTGCGTATGCTTGCGCTGCTGCAATATCTGCTTCTGCCAATTCACCACGAAAGAGATTGCCTAGTTGCTCTATTATTATGTCGAAGAGTGCTGGAGCATTTACAGCCGAAACCTGGCTACCGAACCAGAGATTGCTGCTAAGCTTTATCTGCTGAAAACCCGAGTTCATGCCGTACACTAAACCTCGTTCACGAGCTGTGCCGAGTATTTTTGAATACAGGGTCTCAGTTAGCATTGCATTCACAAGACCGAGCGCATCAAGTTCATGTTCCTCGAGGCGCCGATTAATGAACGTGTCGATGTAGAAGTACAGTGTATCGACTGTGGTATTAGCTATGCAGACCGGAATCTTGAGCGAACGCACTACCTCGTCAGGCATAGCAAAACGCTCACCACGAGGTAACCTAACGTTCTCGAGCATTCCTACGACATCCGCTTTTCGGTTCTTCTGCATGTTGCCGGCCACCACGAATCGCATATTGTCGGTGGTGTGTGTACGGCGATAATGTTCACGAACATCTTCGAGCGTCACATTATCAATCAGTTCCAGACGTTCCTTATCTGTTTCGGAAACAAGGCCGTAAGCTTTGCGGCTTGCTGCACCGAGTTGACGATAATGGTTATTTGCACGAGCTGCTAGCTCTTCTTTAACGTTCCCAAATTCAGCATCAAATTCTTCTTGCAGAAACAGTGGTCGCTCAATAGCCGTAAGGATAAGCCCCAACACTCGCTTCCACTCAAAATCAGCACACTCGGTTTCGTATACTATATCGTACACATCTGTCGATGCGTTACTATACGCTCCATTTTTTTCAACTTCCGCCTGGAAATCACGTGCTCGCGGATACGCATCGTTTGCACCAAGCAATATATGCTCCATAAGATGTGGCGTTTCCCATTTGTCGTGTTCAACCAGATACTCCCCGGCTCGAAAATTGAGGTACATATCCATAACGTTAGCGTCAGGGATATGTACGAGTAGACCCTTGGCGCCGTTACTGAGTATGATTTCTTCGACTGTATGTTTCATAATTGATTTTGGTGGTACTCACGCACAACATGGTGCCGCGCGGTGCTACTTCTTTCTTCTGGCCTTTGATTTACGTTGACGCTCTGCTTTATTGGCTTTTGCGCGTTTTTTTGACGTCGAAGCGTTCTTGCTTGCCTTTTTTTGCTCAAAGTCTGCAGCCTCGAATTCGGCATCGCCATCGAGTATCGTACCAGCATTATCAATTGACCCACGAGCCGCTAGAGTTAGCTCTGTTTCAACCGGTTTCTCAAGCTGAGTCATATCAACCGGCTCGGCATGGAACATCGCTCGTACTACCTCATGGCGCAAAGCATGTTGCATATCCTCAAAAATGACCTGACCACGACGACGGTACTCAACCAACGGGTCCCGTTGGCCCACACTCATCCAGCCAATGCCTTCCCGTAGGTGATCCATATTTTCAAGGTGCTGCATCCAAAGATTATCGAGAATCTGCAGATATATATCGCGCTCGATTTTACGCATAACCTCTGAGCCAAAGGCGGCTTCACGCCCCTTATAGAGTTCTTTCGCTTCAGCAAGTAGTACAGGCTTAACCTTGTCTTGTGTAGCCGCAAAGATACGATCAAGCGCTGCATCGTCAAAAGGTAGAAGCTCACGCACAGCAGGCTCAAACTCATCACTCGCACGCAATGGAGAATCGGCAAGAAGCCCGACCTCTTCCTCTATATACGCTTTTATGCGCTTGCTGATGTCGTCTGACCGAAGAATCTCGTGCCGCATAGCATATGTTGCTTTACGGTGGCGATTCATGACGTCATCATATTGCACGACGTTCTTTCGCTGGTCAAAATGGAATCCTTCGACTTTCTTTTGGGCCGATTCAAGGCTCCGGGATATCATACGGTTCTCTATTGGAACATCATCGTCAACTTTAAGCCTGTCCATGACTTTGCTTATGCGGTCGCCGCCAAAGATACGCATTAGGTCGTCCTCGGTACTAACGTAGAACTGAGTAACACCTGGGTCACCCTGCCGTCCTGCACGTCCCCGTAGCTGATTATCGATACGACGTGATTCATGACGCTCAGAGCCAAGCACAAACAGACCACCTAGCTCCTTTACCCCCTCGCCGAGCACAATATCAGTACCACGGCCAGCAATGTTTGTCGCCAGCGTAACAGCACCCTTTTGACCTGCTACTGATACGATTTTTGCTTCGCGCTCGTTATTTTTGGCATTAAGCACTTGGTGCGGTACGCCTGCTTTCTTGAGTAAACCTACTAGTTTTTCGTTCTTTTCGATAGATACCGTGCCGACAAGTACCGGCTGGCCTTTCTCGTGTAGCTCTTTTACTGCGGTCACGATGGCTTGAAACTTAGCATTTTCGTTGCGGTAGATACGATCCGGTCGATCATTACGAACCAGTTTGCGATTAGAAGGTATCTCCACCACATCGAGCTTATATATCTGGTGGAACTCTTCGCTTTCGGTTAGGGCGGTCCCTGTCATACCGGAGAGTTTATCGTATAGACGGAAGTAGTTCTGGAACGAGATAGATGCAAGTGTCATTGATTCTTCCTGAACTTCAACACCTTCCTTTGCCTCTATGGCTTGGTGTAGGCCCTCGTTATAACGGCGACCAGCAAGTAAGCGACCGGTAAACTCATCGACGATTACAATCTCGCCGTCGTTAGTAACCACATAGTCCTTATCACGCTTAAACAATGTCTGAGCTCGTAGCGCTTGTTCAAGATGGTATAGCGTACGAATATTTTCGGTGCCGTAAATATTTTTGATACCCAAAACCTTCTCTAGCCTATCGACACCATCATCGTTCAAGACGACCGTTTTACGCTTTTCGTCTACCTCATAGTGGGATGTCTTTAGCTGCCGAACCGTTCGGGCAAATTGCACGTATGCATTACCGGGGGTGACGCTTGGAGCGCTAATAATCAGCGGCGTTCGCGCCTCATCAATCAATATAGAGTCAACCTCATCGACAATGGCATAGTTAAGATCACGCTGACGGAGTTGTTCGGTTTCACGAACCATGTTGTCGCGAAGATAATCAAAACCAAATTCGTTGTTCGTGCCGTAGGTGATATCCGCTGCGTATGCCTCCTGGCGACTACATGGCTTTAGGTGGCGAAAACGCTCATCTTCGTGCTCTTCGTTGACATATTTTGGGTCATAAATATACGAGTGCTCTGCCATAATAACTGCGGTGGACAGGCCAAGAAAATGGTAAACCTGACTCATCCAGCCAGCATCACGCTGTGCCAAATAATCATTAACTGTCACGAGGTGAGCACCCTTGCCTTCGATTGCGTTCAGATACATTGGTGCCGTGGCCACTAGGGTTTTGCCCTCGCCGGTTTTCATTTCCGACACATTACCCTCATGCATAACAATGCCGCCCATAAGCTGAACATCGTAATGCCGCTGCCCAAGTGTACGGGTTGCCGCTTCGCGCACAACAGCAAAAGCATCGGGCAGTATGCCGTCAAGCGACTCCTTCTTCAATCTATTCCGAAGAACGTCGGTCTGTTTTCGTAAATCCTTATCGGACATACGCTCATATTTAGGCGCCAGATCGTTGATTGTATTGACGCGTTTACGCAATCGTTTGATTGTCTTAGCTTGGGGGTCTCCAAGTATTCGCTTCAAAACCTTGTTCATGCTATGGTTTTACTCCTCCAGTTTCACAGACTGTTTGTGCAATCAGCTTACATTGTACCCTGTTTGCCCTCGTAGTGCGAGAGGCTAGGACGCACTTTTTCTATAAATATAGTAGCCGCCTAAGCAGCCACTTCGTCTCGCTTCAGCCGTCGCATTAATCGATGTCGTATACCGTATTTGCTATGCTTACCTTTATAGTCAGCTAATTTCCTCCGCATTTCAACAGTTGCAATATCTAGAGCTGCATACATATGCTCTGTCGTCTCACGTACCGCAAGTGTTTCGTGTGGTAACTCGAGCGCGAGTGTGCAGGTCTTTTCCTGACCTTTTTTTGCTACCTTAAAGTGCACAGCGAGAGCAGCTGATTGGCGCGCATAACGCGGAATATATTTTTCGATAGCACGAACTTTACCACTCGTATATTTTCGTAATTTTGGCGTCAGGTCAAAACCCTCAGCATTCACCGTGTGAACCATAAAACTCCTTATAGTTTATACCTGCGACCTGTTGCTCATGTATGGCCTAAGTACGTCTGGCACAGTCAGTGTACCATCGTTTGCTTGGTAATGCTCAATTACCGCAACAAGCGAACGAGCCAGAGAAACTGCAGTTCCGTTAAGCGTATGAAGTACCTCAATTGTGCCATCAAGGCGGCGAACACGTATATTTAGGTTACGAGCCTGGAAGTCTGTGCAGTTACTACAGCTCGTAAGTTCTCGATATTTTGCATCGACAGGTGACCAGTACTCAATGTCGTACTTTTTAGCCGCAGGAGCGCCAAGATCACCAGCCGCAATATTCACCACATGATACGGCACACCAAGCGCCTGCCAGAGCTCCTCTTCTACGCTTAGAATCATTTCGTGAATTTCCCGGCTTTTCTCTGGCACGCAAAATACGTACATCTCGAGCTTGTTGAACTGATGCACGCGAAACAAGCCACGGGTATGTTTGCCGTATGTCCCAGCTTCTTTGCGATAGCAGGGGCTATACCCTGCATATAGTAACGGCAACTTGTCTTCATCAATAATCTCATCTGCATGATACCCGGTTAGCGGGGCCTCGGCGGTACCAACCAACGTCAAATCCTCCCCCTCAATGAAGTATTCATCACTCGAGTCGTCGCCACGAGGAGCAAAACCAGCTCCACTGGACACTCGGCTATTCACCATGTGCGGCACGGTCATGTAGACAAAGCCTTTTTTGGTAATAAAATCGAGGGCAAACTGTGTGATAGCATTCTCTAAAAGCGCTAAATCACCCTTAAGATAGTAGAATTTTGCGCCAGCTACTTTGGCGCCCCGCTCAAAATCAACCCAATCTTTAGCAACGGCAAAATCCAGATGGTCAACGGCACCAGTCGATTGTTCACCTACTCGTTTAATCTCCACGCTGTCTTCCTCACCACCTAGCGGTACGTCATCGAACGTCACGTTCGGGATTTGCCACAGCAGTTGCGCGTATTGTTCGTCCAGCGTTAACAGTTGGGCTTCTGCATCAGCAATTTCATCTTTGAGCTGTTTACCGCGCACAATCTGTTCGTCTGTTGGCTTCTCTCCCCTCATCTCAGCGGTAAGAGCATTGCGCTGTGCTCGTAACTCTTCGGTTGCAGTTAGTTTTGCCCTACGCTCGGTATCAACCTCGAGTAGCTTCTGAACGTTGGGTTTATAGCCTTTTTCTTCTGCCTTGCGTTGTACAAGCGCAGCGTTTTCCCTCACAAATTGTATATCTACCATAATGCCTAGTATACAGATTTGATACGTATGCGTTAATAGCAATAGTTCTCACACAGCGGTCTACAAATGCCCGCTTGGGCTATCATTTTATAACCCAGCGACAATGTGATAGGGTGAAGGCATGGATTATGCACTTATCAAAGACATTGTGAGCACCCCCACTGTACAAATCTGTCTTGTCTTGCTTGCGGCAATTGTACTGCAAACTATTTCGAAATACGTCATTGAACAGGTGGTTGAGCAAGCCGTACGCGCTCAGCGTTACCGCAGCCGTATCGACGAAAAAAAACGCACCCAGACACTTAGCACGATATTCCGAACCGCAGCCGATGTCATCGTGTGGATTGCGGCGGCCCTACTAATACTTTCTGAGCTTGGCGTAAACATTGCTGCCCTTGCTACGGGCGCAGGACTTGTGGGCGTTATCGTTGGTCTCGGGGCACAGTCAGCCATTAGCGATATCCTTGCGGGAGTGTTTATTATCGCCGAAAATCAGTACCGTGTCGGTGATGTTGTCACGTTGACAACATCCGGTAAGCCGATATCGGGCGTTGTCGAAGACATATCCATTCGAATCACCAAGCTTCGTGACCTTGATGGCAATCTGCACATTGTACGAAACGGCCAGACAAACATAGTCACCAATCTTACCTTTGATTACGCAAACGTTAACATCGATATCGACGTATCCTACGATACAGACATCGACCGTCTGGAACATATCATCAACACCGTTGGTACGGATATGGCCGCAGATGACCTATGGCAAGAAGCCATTAAGGAGCCTATTCAGTTCCTTAGAATAGATAGCTTTGAGTCGTCAGGAGTACGTGTCAAGGTGCTTGGAAAAGTTGAACCAGCCAAGCAATGGGATGTAGCCGGTGAATTCAGGCGTCGCATCAAAAAAGCGTTTGAATCAGAAGGTATTGCTATACCCTTCACGCAAATCGTACTACGCAAACAATAGCGCTTACGGTGCTATAAGCGTCGATGGCTCGTCAAGCTTTCGTACTTCGGCGTTTTGGAACGGATGCCCCCCTCCAGGAATCACTTCGTTGTGTAGAACGTAACTTTGGAGCGCAACAAGCGGATCACCGTGACTCGCCAGCACAATACTATAGCCTCTATACTGTTGCTCAATCTCATGTATCAGCCCCATGACACGTTTGGTGAGTTGCTCAAGCGACTCGGCTCCTAGCGTGCGCTCTTTTGGCGACGCATCGTATGCCCAAACAGACCCGTATAACGTGTCCGATTCCCCGTCGAGTGCTCCGAAATCACGCTCGCGCAGCCGCGTATCTTCTATCACGTTGACTCCGAGTTTTTCCGCTACAATACGAGCTGTTTGCTTGGCGCGTAAATAATCAGATGCATATACTAGGACTGGCTCCGTAAGGTGTTCCTTGAGCCAGGTCGCCGTCGTTGTGGCTTGTTGTACGCCCTTTTCGGTTAGGCCATAGCCGGAACATGATGTGCTTGGTTTACAGGCGATAATTCCCTGCTTGTTGGCGGTGCTTTCTCCGTGGCGTAGCAAATAGTACGAGTTATTCATGATTTCGTACGCAAAGCCTTAAGCGTGAGCTCTGTACGCTGACGAGCATACGAACAATGCTCGCACGCACCGCCCATAATGCTCACACCTACAGGAGGAATATCGCCCTCTATACATTCTTTCATAGCAAAAAGTACATCTTCGACCCAAGCGGCATCACCGGTGTACGGTATAAGCGTCGTGATAAACTCCAGATGGTCTTCGAACCCGTTCAGATCCATTCTTGCATTCGTATACACGAAATATCCCGTATCGCTCACCTTGAAACCATTTTGCCGCAGCAGCCATTGGTATACCTCCATCTGTCGCTTATAGCTTATCTGCCAGTCGCTGTCGAGATTCACCGGCTTGTTCTTGCTAGTGGCTTTATAGTCCACCACAATAAGCTCGCCAGCTTCATTTACCCACACGTCATCAACCGCGCCAAATACATGCAAATTAGTTGGTTCATGTAGTGTCGTAACACCAGTAAAGTTGTGTCTCCATTCATCAATTTTTTCGTGTTTAAATGGCACCGCTTTTACTTTGTTTTTGAGCATAATTGGGTGTGCGGTACCAGCGGAACGATGGACGTCAAATTCTTTTTTGAAGAGTTCGTCGATGGTTTTGTTGATGTTAAACGGCGGCGTGCTTGGGCGTGTTATTTTATAGCGTGCATCTAGCCAGAAACAACGCTGACACTGCATATATAACTCTATTTTTGACCGCGACACCTTATATACCGCTGCCTGACCCGGCTTATACGGCTGGGATCGTTCCCTCATATAACTCATGGCTCTATTGTAACAGCTAGGCTTTCTTGTTCAGAATCGTCAAAATTTCTGATGGAGTATCGACAAGTGCATCTGGTTTTTTATCCGCTAGAGCAGTTCGGCTATTGTAGCCCCACGATACCGCAATTACTTTTAGGCCGGCGCCATGTGCGCCGATGATATCTCGCGTTTCGTCGCCTATATACCAGCTTGTCGTCGGGTCAAGCTTCTCATTTTTGAATAATATGTGCAGCTTACGGGTCTTGCCAAGCAGGCCGGCATTGCCGTAGACGTTCGTAAAATAGCCGTTCAGGTCATTCCACCGCAAATACTTCTGTACATTAGATTTGCTATTCGAACTCAGAACATACAGTGGTACTCCGCTCTCGTGCAGTGTACGAATAACTTCTGGCATCCCGATGTGTACCGTCATACTCCGCATATGGTCACGAAACATACGCCGCCCCTTCACCAGCAGCCACGGGATTTTCCATTTCGGAACGTTTAGTTCTAGTGCGATCTGCAATGGGTCTTTGTGCTGTAGCTCTTCAATTTCTTCGGGCGTAAAGCGATGCGGACGCTTCGTAACATCCTCGAACACCTTAATAACAGCCTTCAGACTGTCTACTATGGTGCCATCAAAATCAAATACAACTGCCCTCTTCATATGCTAACTATAGCAGATTGGCTACCCTGAAATAGCGAAAGACACAAACACCTTGCTTCGCATGACTTATATAAGTGTCATTGCATAAGTCTATGTTCTCGCCCCTTGAATCGCGCGGAGAAAGCAGTGTGTGACATATTTAGTATTGCTAGCTCGACATAATAGGCATACGATACTGATACATATAATGGAGGTGTCGATATGGCAGACGTCAAAGATCTCGAAAAATCATTAAACGAGGTTTTCGGTGAAAAAGCACCGAAGTTACCTGAGGGCGGCAAAAAATTCTTGGTCGAATTCAGCCCTTACTTGGTGCTAATCGGGGCAATCTTTAGCGCATTTGGCGCTTGGGGCCTGTGGAACGCTGCCCGTAGCGTCAATGGCCTTGCGGACTGGGCAAATGAGTTGAGCGAAGCATACGGTGGTACTACTGTGGCAAACAGCGACTTTACTGTTTGGGTTTGGCTCGCTATTGCCTTCATGCTCGCAAACGCAGTGCTCTACTTCATGGCCTATGCCCCCCTCAGGGCACGGCTTAAGAAAGGTTGGGATTACATTTTCTACGTTACACTTTTGAGTGTTGTCTATTCTGTAATCACACTTTTTATAGACGGTCGTGGGTTTGGCTCACTCCTGAGTGGCCTGATTGGCGCGACTATCGGTTTCTGGTTACTATTCCAGATTCGACCAGCCTATCTTAAGACAAAAGCGACCGAATCAAAGTAATCGACTTACTTTTCTAATTCATGAATCTTGGCGTGGTCAAGGCCGTAGTGGTGCGCAACCTCGTGCCATAGCGTATGCCGAATGTTTTCGTATAGCGATGCTTCGTCTGTGCTGTGTCCAAGAAGTGGTAGTTTGAAAAGTGTTATGACATCGGGAATAGTTGTTTCCCTCCCCTGTCTTTGTGGCAGAGGCACTCCCTCGTATAGGCCGAGGAGTGTTTGATCGCACCGTAACTTTAGCTCTTGACGCTGCTGTGGGCTTGGGTAGTCTGCAGTAATGATTGCGACATTACGCACCCCGTCACGATGTGTACGCGGTAAGCTTTCGAATGCCTTATCGATTAGTTCGTGAAAACGTTCGTCGTCTAGCTCTGTCATTTTTCGAGTTTTAATCTTGCTACAAGCCAATCGCGCGGTAGGATAGATAGGAACCAGCCAGCGCGGGGTCCGCTTGTCTTGTCTATAAGCAAACGGTATAGTGCGGTAAACATCTCTTTGGGCTGCATACCGAGCTCGTCTTTAAACGTATACAGAGCGAGGTGGTAGTAGGCGCCATCGGCATCGGCCGGAGCCTCTGCAACCTTCTTAGCTAGACCCGCAAACAAAGCACGCTCAGCCTCTGTGAAATCGCCACTATCTACCGACTCACGGAGCGCAAATTTAACATCTTCTGGCGCACGCTTCTCGAGCCACGCATCGATAAACTTCAACTCTGCCAGAATAATATCTGCATCTTCCTCTGCAATTTTGCTGTATTCTGTACGCTTAATGACATCTAGTGTTTTAGCTGGATCGCGTAATGAAGCCTGGTAGCTCGCCACCAGATGGCTAAATGGCACTCGGCTTACCGTACGCCTTGCTTCACCACGAGTACACACGTAAAGCAGCTGCTCCTCAGATTCTGTCTTGTCTGGCTTGGCCGCGAGTGCGGCATATTCATCCATAAGTTTCATAACACCGCCGATTGGATCAAAATACAGACGCTTGCCCGGTGCTGAGCCCAAAATAAAGTAGCGTACGACCTCTGCCGGCATAATTTCGGCCCCCTCAATAGCATCTAGCCCCGTGCCCTTGCTGGCGCTCATTTTCTTTGTATCGCCAGCCATATTTATAAAGTCATACGGAATTGGATATGGTGCTTCGGCCTCGTAAACATCCTTCATAATCTGCACGCCTGTATCATACGATCCGCCCGCACTGGCGTGATCACGACCAAACGGCTCGGCTGTAATACCGAGTAACCACCAACGACCTGGCCAGTCTAGACGCCAATCGAGCTTTACCTGTCCATCGTTATATGGAATCGGGCGATCATTGCCCTCGCCATCGATATATATGAGTGTCTTTTGGTCTTTGTCCAGGCTTACGAACTGTCGGTTTTTAAGACGACCACCTTCGAGCACTTGGATGGGTGACCATCGTTCGTCTAGCGTACGGCCAGAGACAGTCTCGAGCGCTTTGCGTGCCGCTGGGATCCGTTCTAAGCTACGCTCTATCGCGGGCACAATTGCTCCAGATCGATATTTATCGTGCGCATACATATATTCTGCTTCTATGCCGAGTAGGCTGCCGGCGCTTATGAACGCATCTAGGAAATAACTGCCGTATGAGCGATTACTGCCATCTGGCGCCGGGATATCGCAGAGTGGCATACCAAGGTACTGTTCGTATTGAACTGGAACATTTACTGGTACCTTACGAAACGCATCCAGGTCGTCTACGAAATGAACATGCCGAACCTCCCTACCACGCTTACGAAGCTCGAGTAAAACAGCATCCGGAGTCAATAACTCGCGCATATGCCCAAGGTGATACGTACCAGATGGCGATGCACCGGATTCAATTAATATCTCACCCTCTGGCTGGCGAGCAATAAGATCATCAACAATCTTGTTTAACCATTGCATAACGCTACCTATTGTACCCGAACTCCACCCCAGATGAAACTACAGCTTAATTAAGATAGCTCAGGAATTATTCTTGAACTGTTGGGTTAGCCTATAGACAGAACTGTGTAAATAACAGTTTCGCCAGGTTTGACGATTTCGACTTCTTCGCCTTCTTTTTTGCCAAGGAGAGCCTTGCCGATTGGTGATTCGTCGGAAATTTTCTGAACAGCTGGGTCTGCTTCTATGGTGCCCACAATCTGCACCGTCACGTCCTTGCCTTCAGGGTGCTTGAGAGTAACAGTTGAGCCTAGCACGACTTGTTTGCTCTTTGTCGACTTGATGATTTCAACGTTCGCCAAAATATGGTCGATTTCTTCGATACGACCGTCGGTTCGTTCTTGTTCTTGGCGGGCAGATTGGTACTCTGCGTTCTCCGCTAGATCACCGAGTTCTCGGGCGACCTTAATAGCTTCAGCAGTCTCTACGCGCTTCTTCAGCAATTCTTCTTTTTCAGCGCTTAGTTCTTCCACCCCTGACTCTGTCAGGTGAAACAGTTTTTTCATGATTTTCTCCTTGGATTACGGATGAGATGCTTTTGTCTGAATTCTCACATTTGGTTAACGTATAGTACCCTGCTTCGTTTATTCGGTCAATAACTTTCTTAACTCTTCTAACGATAGTAGGGCGCTGTCTTGTTCGGTTCGGTTCTTATATTCATATTGGTTGGTTTCAATTGTTTTGGCACTTATTATAATTCGGTGTGGCATCCCTAGCAGGTCGGCATCGGCAAACTTCTCGCCAGGTCGGCGGTCGGTGTCATCGTATAAGACATCAATACCCCACGATATAAGTTGTTCATAGAGCGTATCAGCCGCTTCTATTACGCTTTGGCTATCACCGAGCCGAGCCAGGTAGCCACGGAACGGCGCAACTGCATCTGGCCACACTAGCCCCTTTTCGTCGGAGAAGTTTTCGGCAAGCACCCCCATGAGGCGCGTAATACCAATACCATACGATCCAAGGTGTACATATTGTTGCTCACCTTTTTCGTCTGTAAATACAAAGCCTGTGTCTTTGCTTTTCTGGATGCCAAAATTAAAGATGTTGCCCACTTCTGCAGTCTTGTGAATTATATATACCTCGCCCGTTTCAGGATGCATATCGCCATCTTTTGCAGTCTTTATATCATAGAACGCCTCTGGCTTGGGTAGATCACGCTCCCAATTTACATTCACGGCGTGCTGCCCTGTTATATTAGCGCCTGTCTCGAAGTTCACAAGCCCTTCGCAGGCTTCGTCGACAACAACGCGAACAGCATCCGGGAGGTTCAGTAAGCCTGCGTAGCCCGGATCGGCATTGGTTGTCTGTCGAACAGTATCTTCGTTCGCCAACTTAATGCTAGTAACACCGAGTACCGTCTTGAGTTTACTATCATTCACAGCATAATCACCACGAACCACAGCCGCAACTACCGCATCATCCGTAACGTAGAACATGGTTTTAGTGGTTTGCTCTGGTCCTATGCCCAGGCGCTTTGTTAAAGCCTCAACGCCAATTACACCTGGTTCATCGATGGTTTCGAGAGGTTTTGGCTCTTCTCCCGTGCTTCGCGCGGGCGCTTTGGCGGGTGCAACTTCTTCGTTAAACGCCTCGCCGGTGCTAGGCACCATGTATATTTTGTCTTCGCCTGCCTCGCAGACAGTTTGAAATTCGTGGCTGTACTGCGTGAACGCACCACCACTCGCGAACGTTACGTATGTATCTTCGCCAATGCCAACACGCTCAAATACCTTCTTGTAGGCCGTAATGCATGACTCGTAGAAGGCGTTGTGCGCATCGGCGTTCAGGCTACAGCTGTACATATCCTTCATAACAAACTCACGTCCGCGCATGATTCCACTCTTGGCTCTGAGTTCATTGCGCAATTTTGTCTGAAACTGATACACATTAATCGGTAGCTCTTTGTAACTGCTCAAAAACGTCTTGAGCATTTCGATAATTGCTTCTTCGTGCGACCAACCAAAACCAACGTCCGTGCCATCCTTTAGCTTTGATTTAAACCAAATGTCGACAACTTCGTCATCCCAGCGACCCGTTTCTTCCCAGGTCTCGCGCTTCTGCAGGCTGCTCATTATAAGCTCTTGGCCACCTATGGCATTCATTTCTTCGCGCACAATCTGTTTAATCTTCTCGAGCACCCGCAAACCAAGCGGTGTATAGGCGTACACACCGGCCATCACCTTATATACGTAGCCCGCCCTAATGAGCAGCTGGGCGTTCTTGGACACCTCTTCGTTAGGAGCTTGTTTAAATGTTCGGGTAAAAAGTTGTGATAATTTCATGGGGATCCTTATGTGTATAGTTTTCTAAAGAGTTTATGTAAAGGCAATACTACCGTCGTGGCGGCATAATACACATAGTTTTAGATAGAGTGCGGTTCATCAACATAATTGTACCGTATCTACTTACGTAATCAAAAACAGCGCGACGAATGCAATGCCGTTCTTGAGCGCGTGGATAAGTATTCCTGGCCATAGACTGTTCGTCCGCTCGCGCACATAACAAAGCACAGTCGAAAGAATGAGCGTATCAATGGCAGCGACCCACAGTAGTGGTGCGTTTTCGCCAAACTGAAGATGAGGTATGGCAAAAAGCACGCTCGTTATAAGTGTTGCTGACCAAAATGGAAAACGTCGCCTGAGCCCAGTGTACAAAAAGCCCCGAAACACAATCTCTTCCGCGAGCGCAGGTAGTAACACCAAGCTTATAAAGGTTAGTGTTAAGCCAATGTTTGTAGTAGCATTCTGGAACCCAACATTTTGCTCTTGTTCAAGGTCTAAACTCGGTATAAGCGCGCTCGCCAGAATGGCGGTCACAATGTATCCAACGATATAGACCGCAAAACCTGCAAGAGCAGTGGCAATATACCGTAGCTTGAACTTATTCCATCCAATAAGGCTCATCTGTGCCCCTCTTCGACGGACAAACCAGACAATACCGCCGATTGTAACCGCTTCAGCAAGGGCTATGTAGATAAACTGTGCGAACGTGTCATTGGTCAGCCAGATATCAATCCGATTCGCGTCCCAGCCAAGCGCCAAAAGCGAGAGCGATAGTACAAGTGCGACGCCAAGCTGTGCAATAACATACAAAAATACTACATACAGGATTGCTGCAAGCGGGCCCCAGGGTGTTCGTTGTGTGTTAGTGGTCGTATGCACCAATGATTCACCTGCTGCGCCTTGGGCAACAGCGGCTACGTGTGCAGGCTTACCGTTAGAAGAATCGCTTAACATCTACAATCGTTATGAGAATGATTAACGTTATGAGTAATATAAAGCCTGTTGCATAGATGCCTTCTTCAACTTTTGGCGTCAACGGTTTCCTTGAAACACGCGATATCGCCATTACAAACAATCGACCGCCATCAAGTGCAGGTATTGGTAATACATTCATGATTGCCAGTGTCAGTGATATAACGGCAATAATCATTAGCATAAACTGAAAGCCTAGTAGGCTACCGCTTTGCAATATCACAAATATACCAACCGGCCCAGAAACCTGCTCGCTCGCTTCGGTTTGCGCCGTCTGTCGAGCATCTGTGTTGCCGGTAGCTGTTCCTGCAATGATGCCACCTAAGCCCGCAAGAGCGTGCCCAAGCCCCTGAAAAGTTAGTCCGGCCAATTGTCCAGATAGCCCGACTGCAACAATAGGCGCCGACCACGTTGAACGCTGCAAACTGTATTCTGTCGGGACAATACCAAGATACCCTATCGGCTTGCCATCTTTTTCGCTCTGCGCAACGGCCGCCAAGGAGTTTGGCTCAACTTCAACTGTCTTTGCCTTGCCGTCTCGGGTTATTTGAATCTCAAGAATCGGACTTTTAGCAAGGAGTTCTTCTTCTATGCGCTTCACGTCCGACTGGGTGTACACCCGCTCTACTGAACACACAGAACCTGAACAGTTAGTCGCGGATGCAGTCTTTGGCAAACCTATCCCAACGATTTTGTCTTGGTTTTTTAGGCCAGCTTCGTCGGCCGGGGAGCCGGGCTCAACGTAGCTTATGAGCACTTGTCGATTAGTAATTTTCGTGTCACTCGCAACGGTGAACTGGTTATCAACAAGCTTAGGCATGCCGATTAGTGCAAGTAGCGTGAATAACACGACAGCAACAACCAAATTAACCGCTACACCGGCGAGCATAATCTTCGCCTTAGACCAATCGCTAGCAGCACCAAAACTCCCTGGGCGTTTATCGCTATCCGTTTCACCCTTGAGTCTCACAAAACCACCAAGCGGCAGCAGATTGATTGTAAAATCCCAGCCTTTTTTTGTTCGTCTCTTCCAGAGACGGGGTGGAAAGAATATGCCAAACTCTTCTATATCTACCCCATTACGACGAGCGGCCCAAAAGTGCCCCATCTCGTGTACCACCACTAAACCAATAAATAACAGTATGCCGATTATAAATAAGATCATTTACCCACAAAACTCCGTTGACATTTACTATTCAAACCGTCATTATCTCCGTTTCCTTTGCCTTTGACGCCGCTTCAATATCCATTCTGGTTTTCTGCACCAACTCTTCTACCTGACTACTTAGACGCTTGGCATCATCTTCGCCAATCTCTTTATCTTTTCTGGCTTGGTCTATCGCATCCATCGTTTCGTGGCGAATATTGCGAGCTGTAATCATGGCATCCTCTTGTTTACTGCCAAGTTGCTTGGCAATTTCGCGACGACGTTCTTCTGTTAGCGCCGGTATGGGCAGCCGTATGATACGACCATCGTCGCTTGGGTTGAGTCCGAGGCTTGGGTTATCCCTAATCGCACTGGCAATTGCCTGGATATTACTCGGGTCGAAGGGTGTTACTTGCAACAATTGTGCTTCTGGTGCGGTGATGTTTGATACCTGATTGAGTGGCATCGGCTGGCCATATGCCTCGACAATAACGCCATCAAGCATCGCAGCACTTGCGCGGCCTGTTCGCAGGCTTTTTAGCTGTTCGTGATAGTGCTCAACTACTCCAGCAAATCTTTTTCTTGCATTATCTACTACCTGATTCGGGCTCATTCGTTCTCCTAATTTGTCTATCGACTAATAGTATAACACCCGACAGTACTTGCCGGGTGTTATTGTTTGTGAGCTTTTTGACTTATTTTTCGCCAAGGGCGATGCGGCTAAAACGTCGCACTACGATATTCTCGCCGAGCTTCGCAATATGCTCTTTCACGTATTCGCCGACACTCTGGTCCGGGTTCTTGATGAAGGGCTGATCAAGCAAACAACGCTCTGCGAAGTATTTGCTTAGCTGACCTTCGACGATCTTCTCTGCCATTTCCGTAGGTTTACCCTTAAGGGCATCGCCAGCGAGCAGCTCTTGCCTCTTTGTTTCGCGCTCTTCGGACGGGATATCTTCTGCGCTTACATATTGTGGCGATGACGCAGCCACGTGCATTGCAATATCCTTAACCAGATTGGTGAATATTTCGTTTCTTGCTACAAAATCAGTTTCGCAGTTCACTTCTACGGCAACACCTATACGGCCGTCATGATTATATGTCCCCACGATACCTTGGCGAGCTTCGCGCTCACCGCGTTTCTCTGCTTTCGTAAGACCTTTTTTGCGCATTTCCTTAAGCGCTGCGTCAAAGTCACCGCTTGCTGCGTCAAGCGCCTGTTTTGCGTCAGTCATACCAACACCAGTAAGTTCACGGAGTCTTTTAATGTCTTCTATGCTAATAGCCATAATTCTTGAATCTCCCAATCGTCAGGTTGATTTATTTCTCGTCTTTATCAGCCGGTTTGCTTTTTGCTTTGCCCGCTTGTACGGCAGCACCGAAGTAGTCGGCCATAAGCTGTAATGCCTTGATAGCATCGTCGTTGCATGGAATTGGATAGGTAATATTGGTCGGATCGCTGTTGGTGTCGCAAATACCAACGATAGGCAGGCCGAGCTTAATGGCTTCCTTGACGGCGTTTTGGTCGTGCACGACATCGAAGACAACGACAGCACCGGGGCGAGCATTCAGCTCCTTTATGCCACCATATAGGGTATTCATGCTCTCGATTTCTTCCTGGAAACGCTGTACTTCAAGTTTATTGAATTTATTCGCAAGTTCGCCAGAAGCCATTTTCTCTTCAAGGTCGACAAGGTGTTTTATCTGGGCGCCAATAGTATTCCAGTTGGTCAGCATGCCACCAAGCCAACGCTCGGTTACAAACGGCTGGTTCGTGTCTTCTGCTAGCTTTTTAACAATGTCTTGTGCTTGGCGCTTTGTGCCAACAAACAAAATTTGCTTGTTCTTGCTGGCCGTCTCTTGCAAGAAGCTGAGTGCTTCTTCAAGCTTTGTCACGGTTTTTGTGAGGTCAATAATATGGCTACCACCGCGCTTGCTATGGATATATTGTGCCATTTTTGGGTGCCAACGCTCGGTCTTATGACCAAAGTGCGCCCCTGCCTCTAATAGTTGTTTAATGTCTACCTCAGTAGCCATAGGTTATAATCCTTTCTCTTCGGTCGGGTCACCCATACACGCTTACAAAGCCATGCACAAGAGGATTTTCACCCGCACCTGCTTAATTAATTACCCTGTAAGTATACCAGAGGTAACTGACATTATCAAGGGGTGGTCACAAGTACGGGTTGCGTGTGCGCAACAGAGGTGGTATACTAGCCCTCAATTGCTTGGGATACACCGACTGCAGAGGCGCTCGCCTGCTAACCGGCTACCACGCACGTAAAGCACAACTATAAGAGCACGAGGAATTAATACTTATGAAGAAAGATTTGCACCCAGCAAATTATCGTCCTGTTGTTTTTCAGGATCTCAATAACAACGCGACATTCTTAACTAAGTCGACCGTTGCCACAGAAGATGTTATCACGCTTGATGGAGTTGAATACCCACTAGTCAAGGTACACATCACCAGTAGCTCACACCCCTTCTTCACCGGTGAAGAGCGTGTGCTCGATATCGAAGGTCGCGTCGACAAATTTAAGGCTCGTGCCTTGGCTGCCGAAAAGGCTAAAGCTGCCCGCATGGCTTCCGCAAAAAAATCCAGCCAACGTGCCGCCGAAAAAGCCGACAAAGCTGCTGACGAAACACAGAAAGCCTAGCACCTTCACCCTAGGTAAAACCGCCAAAGATACTCATCTAAGGCGGTTTTGTTTATACTACATAGCAAGGACGGCAT
>Ga0172381_10000316_pt1 | contig 59093 bp, 66 predicted proteins | sample Leawel6488metaG_FD_119754 | JGI IMG/M metagenome (GOLD analysis project Ga0172381, IMG submission 119754) | Leachate microbial communities from a municipal landfill in Southern Ontario, Canada - Leachate well 64-88 metaG | ecosystem: Engineered > Solid waste > Landfill > Unclassified | place... | reverse complement strand
ACCCTTTCAGGGCTAAACGCCAAGATTACCGCCTGCGACACTACTCCTCTCGCCACCGAAGCCACTGCCGCCACCTTGGCCACCGAAGCCACTGCTGCCACCTTGGCCACCGAAGCCACTGCCGCCACCTTGGCCACCGAAGCCACTGCCGCCACCTTGGCCACCGAAGCCACCAGCGCTGACATCAAGACTGCGGTTGAAGCTCTTGCCGCACTGATTGATGGCGGCGCCATCCCCGTCTCTATGGATTCCGCGTCTACGGGGACTCCGTTCGTGATCGAGGCGGCTGACGAGACGGTCACGGAAGTCAAGGCCGCTCCCGGTTCCCTCATGTCAGTCGAAGCCAGCAACCCGAACGACTATGAGGTGTTCATCCAGCTGTTTGACGCCACTACCCCGATAGCCGGGACGACCGCCCCTGTTCAGAGCCTGATGGTCCCTGCCGGAAACGCGATGAGCCGTGGTGGAATTGACACGTCGTTCTCCGTCCCCATGGCCTTCTCCAACTCAATTAAATTTGCGATCACGACTACGCCCTTCGGCCTTGTCGGCCCCGACTTGGGGATAACCGTTAACTTCATATATGGGTAAATTTGCCCCTTCCGCCTTCGGCATATCGAAGGTCACGGTCACGGCGGTTGATGCCGCCTCCTATACCGCCAAGCTCACCGACGACATCATTAAGGTCATCCGGACCGCGACTGGAACCTGCACGGTGACCCTTCCGTCCGCCCTGTGCTCAAACGGCCGCATAATCTCCGTCAAGGACGCCGGCGGCAACGCCTCGGTTAACAACATCACAGTGGCTACCGAGGGGAGCGAGACGGTCGATGGCGACGCGACTAAGGACATCGTTGGGGACTACGATTCCCTTGACCTGTTCTCCGACGGATTCAATTGGTTTATCTTCTAATTAATTGGTTTATTCTTATAGCCAAAAAAACTATGTCTTACCAGAACATTTCCCTGAGCCAGCCGAAGCTTACTCTCTCTAATGGACAGACGCCTACCCTGTTGCTCGAATACGGATTCGACGTGGTTGACGAAAGGGAAACCCTAGACGGGGGGATCAAGACTGGATATATATGGCAACCCACCGAAAGCCTTCATTCTTTGAAGATGGACATGCTTACCAGCGTTTCCAGGAAAATTGAAATTGACTGTCATGAGACTGTAGAGATTTCCTTTAACAGCCTCGTATCGGTTGATCAAAGCATCATCATCAATAATGGTACATTGGGTGGGTTGACTGAGCGCCTGTTGAGGGTTCTGAATTTCCCCGCCCTTGAAACTGTGGGTATTAATTTCATGATTGGGGGTCTGTATGGGGAATGCCCGGATGTGGATTCCCTGCTCCTGCCGAACCTCGCAACGGTCAACGGAGACTTTAAAATCTTGTCCTTCGCTGGCATCACTGACCTTGACCTTCCTCTGTTGGCCACCGTCAATGGCGGTTTCGAGGTTAAGTATTGCTATTCCCTTGTCCATCTGGATATGCCCTCCCTCGTGTATCTTGAGAATTACACCTATGATTTGTCCTGGAATGCCCTGGATGCGGCCAGTGTGAACGCCATACTCGCTCGTGCCGTCGCCTGTGCGGGATTCACCAATGCGGGAACGATTGACTTGAGCAACGGAACCAACGCCGCCCCGACCGGTCAAGGCCTCACTGACGTCGCCACTCTCACGTCTCGTGGCATCAGCGTGTCGGTCAACAGCTAAGACTCTCCGCCTAACACTCCCCTAAGCCCATGGTAGGAGGAGATTAACCATAACAGCCATGCAGGCTTTGATACACCTCTACCTCCTATCTTTCGTGTCTCCTAAACTTGCATGGTTCGTCCTCGCCCTCGCCGCCCTTGTGACTCTTCCTTGGGCGGTGCAGGGGGCGGTGGACGCGTGGGAATGGAGGAAGGTCTCATAAGGCACCGTCCACGGGCGTCCGCACCTACTGCGGGCGCCTCGGAAGACGCCCTATCGGGCACTAGATGAACCGTGATTAAAACAAAGCATTCAAACATAATATGGGATTCATCAAAGAGAACACGGGTTTGTCAATAGGGATCGTGATCGTCCTGGTCGGGGCGTTCCTTTCGGGGTTCGGGTATGTCGCGGAGGTAAAGTCGCAGACCAACGCCAATTCCACGGCTATCGAGGCCCATGTCACCTCATCAGCCGAGTCTCTCCAGGACATCAAGATGGACATCAGGGAGATCCGGGACGGGATCAATGACATCAAGAAGGAGCTTATCTCCGGATCCTAATCCTATGGCATCCGCAAAGGCAGCCCTATTGAGGAGGATGGGCAAGGTTCAGAAGGCGAAGAGGATGCCCAAGGCCAGAAAGTCGAAGAAGGCCAGGAAGATCGGTAAGCAGTAACCAACGCCGTTCCCATGGAATACACCAAAACCATCACGTGGACGACCCCAGTCGCCTCGGACTCCAGGGTGGACTACGGTCCGACCGACGCGTACGGCGACTACGAGTACCTGGAGGACCTTGTCACCGACCATGAGGTGGAGATATCCGGCATCTCCCCCATAGAGACATACCACTATAAGGTAACGTCCGAAGGAGACGAATACTCGTACGAGTCAGAGGACGACACTTTCACCACGTCGTTCGCGGCCGAAGACATCGACAGCGAGACCTCCGGGATGACCCAGTTCGGAGGCAAGACGACAGAAGAGGGTCTGATGTAAAAAAAACTATGGCCATCCTGAAGATAGACAACAGAAACCTTGTCCTGAACCAGCCCTACTCCTATACGCTAGGCAACCACCCGTCGGGGTCGGAAGTCCTTTCCGTTACGGATTCAGACGACTTCTCCCCCCTCGGGCCCGTCCTGGTGGGTGAGGTCGGGACCGAGACCGCCGAGGTCGTCGTCCCCACGAGCGTGGCGACCGCCACTTCCCTGAACGTCCCTGCGACGAAGTTCGCCCATCCGGAATCCTCCAGGGTCCAGACCCTCGCCTACAACACGGTGAGGTTCTATTGGACGGCCGCCGACACGTTCGACACCGACAACCCGCTCGGGGCGGGTGCGATGGAGATCACTCCCGACGACTGGTTCACCCAGTACGACGACGGCTCCCATGCGACAGGTTACGCATGGCCTGTGATGTACAACACGAAGTCCGGGGCTTCTGCAATCTCTACCTCCCCGATCCCATACAGCAACTTCTCCAGAAGGACCGTGAAGCGCGTCCTCGACTCGTTCTGGATGGGCCTCGGGTCCAACGACAGGAAGCACGTCTCCCTGGAGATGGCCATGGAATGGCTCAACGAGGCCTACGACAAGGTCAGGAACGCCTACGGGATGATCGACGAGGACTATTCCGCATCCGACGGTTCAGACACCATCGTCACGGTCCCCGGCACGGCGTCATACTTGCTCCCCGACGACTTCGACGAGATGCTTTACGTCACGGTCAACGGGACACCCCTCGCGAGCTTCTCGTCCAGGGACTCATGGCAGTCCACGGGTTGGTCCGACATGAGGTATTGCCTCAGGGGCCAGTATGTCGAGTTCTCGCCCGTCCCCGATGAGGCCGTCACCGTAACTTACAGGTACTCCAGTCTCCCCCTTGAGCTTACCGCCTATTACCAGGTGGTTGACTTACCGAAGAAGGGATTCAACACTCTTAAGGACTTCATGTTCTTCAGGGCGTCTACCCCCACCAAGAGGCCGGAGCTCGCCGCCCATCTCTCCCTTTTCAACGAGGAGGTTAAGGAAATCGTCGCACAGTCCGCCAACAGGGACAACGCCCCGGACTCGTTCGACCTCGCCGGGTCGGCCTGGGCCTAACCAAAAATCCCCATGGAAGCGAAAATAATAAGCATCAAGGCCTTCGACGGCCTCAACGCATACGTCTCCCCGAACCTCGCGAAGAGCGGGGAATTTTCGCGCATAGAGAACGCCACCTGCGACAGGGCCGGGACGATCTCCACCGCCAAGGGGTCGACGAGGATAGGGGACGACAAGTCTATCCACTTCGACTACGGGCTGTTCAGGTTCCCGAACGAGAAGACCACCAGCGTCACGGGGTTCGTCGGGGCGACCGACAACTGCGGCCTGTACAGGGTGGCCGACACCGACACCGGGACATCCACCATCTATTACCTGAGCGGGGACATGGACGAGTGGATCCCGCTCGTCGGACACGGGGCGGGGGTTGCATGGCAGTCTACCCCCCCGATCTGCACGGCGGTCGCCGAGGGCGACCTGTACCTTGTCGGAGGACAGCAGGAAAACAGGTATATTTTGGGCTCTGACGGGTCTACGGTGATGCCTTGGGACTACGGGAACCTCATAGGGGCGCCCAAGGCCAATAAGGTGGCATATTTCGGCGGGAGGATATATCTCGCTGACTATGAGCTTGAGATCGACGGGAACACCGAATATTTCCACAGCCACGTCCGCTTCTCGTCCCCCCTGCTGGGGGTGGCGGCGCGGGTGGAGGGCGACTTCGCGACCGGATCCACTACGATAAACGTCACCGACATCAAGTACATATACGAGACAGACTCCATTGAGGTCTACCGCGGCTCTACGCTGGTCACGACCCTCACCGTGACTGGGAAGTCCTCCACGGAGGGGACCTACTCGATCACCGTGAGTGCCACGGACGCCGACATAAAGAGCTTCGACGAGCTGTGGATCCCCGGGACGAGGTCCCTTGACTCCAAGAGGGTATTCAGGTGGGCCGAATCGGGGATAGGGAACGACGAGACGAAGAGATACGACGATGTCGAGCTGCCCGGCGTGATCGGGTCTAATGCCGTCAACACCCTCTGCACGGTCGGGGACTACCTTGCCATCGCGGCCAAGGACTCTTTTGCATGGTGGGACTCGTACAGGCTGATCGGATCCGGGATGGGAGTGGGCGTCTGCTCACCCAACGGGTTCATCTCCGCCTTCGGGAGCGGGTACGGCCTTGACTACACCGGGATATACCAATGGACCCCCGGGACCGTCGTTCCGAAGCTCATGAGCACTCCTGTCGACCCGTACATCACGGGGGCGACCAAGGCGGGCCTGGACAGCGCGATGTCCGCGAGGATCGGGTTCCACCTGTACTGGTACGTCGGGGACGTCACCCTCTATAGGGACGACGGATCCGTCGAAAAGGTGGTAGCCGACGTTACCTTGGACTATGACATAAGGATGGACAACTGGTACGTCCACGTCGGCAAGAGGGCCAACTTCATGTGCATGTGGTCCGAGGGGATTAGGGCTAACGCCCTAGCGATCGTCGCCGACCATACCGCCGTTAACCACAACCACGTCTTCGAGGCCTTCTACGGGGACAAGGAGGACAGCGGCGGGGATGCCGAGAGTGAGGTCTTCTTCAGGGCCGACACGGTGCCCCAGCTGATAGGGTTGTCCCCCGAGACTGTGGGCTATCCGTCTGCGGTGGTGGTGGAGTGCGACAGGGGGTCTGGGGGCCAGGTTTTTGCGCGTCTGGACGAGGGGGACTGGTACCAGCTGAAGGGCGAGTTCAAGAAGGGGATAAGCGTCATCCCCATCACCTCCCCCATCCCCTCGGAGATCACTCCCCCATCATGCAGCAGGATAAGCCTGTCTTTCAGGCATTCCAACGTCGGGGGTTGCCGCCTGTCGGCGGTTTCCATAGTCGTCTATCAGTCCCCTGAAGACGTCATGGCTAATCAGTCAAACCAATGAGCGTAAGGTCTGATTTCAGCGAGGAGATGATCAAGGATACGTCTCCCCTGCTGGACAACAGGGCAGCGGAAGACGTCCAGTCCGAATCACTCCAGAAGGAGGAGGACGACGGGGTCATCGTGTCGGACGGGTTCGTAAGCCTCAGGTCCGGCTTCAGGCTGGACAGGAGGACTGGGCAGGTCGAGGTGAACGGTGAGATCAAGGGCCTCATCATCCCCGAAGAGGCCGATCCGCCGAGGGTGGTCAAGGTGAAGCTGTTCTCAGACGCCCAGGCCGTCACCGCCGCTTCCCCCACTTTCGTGGACTGCATCCCGGAGACCCTCAATGGGCTGTCCCTGATTTCGGCCCACGCTTGGGTTTCTACCGTCTCGTCGTCCGGGACTCCCACTGTGACCCTGACCAACGCGACAACCGGGGCGATCCTCCTTGCGACCCCGATAACCATTGACGCAGGGGAGTACACAAGCTATGACGCCCTGGTTCAGCCTGTCGTCAATCCCGTGGCGGCCTCGGTTTCCACGGGGGACATCATACGTGTAAACGTCACCGTCGCGGGGACCGGGACCAAGGGTCTCGGGGTGATCTTGACGTACGCCTAGTCCATTATGTTGTTGAATTTCATCAGCAGGGGGGCTGCCGTCAGTGCGGTAGGGACAGATAGGAGGTATTATGCCGATAACGATGTCTTGGCTTCTAGGGGGGACGGGAGCCGAATGTACGTTGGCCTGCGTTCGCTTACCAAGAAAGGTACGCTGAGCACCTATAATTACGCGTATTCCGTAGACCATGGTGCCACATGGGTAAAAATCCCCCTGCAGTCCTCCAATGGATATGATGTTTTTGGCTGGAACAGCGGGGCAGTTTCGTCTGATTTCCTTAGGGTATCGACCCCGGCCAGGCCCGCCGTAGGGGTCGTGAACTTGTACCGTTCCACTAACGGTTTGTTGTCGTGGTCTCAGATAGACCCTACGATCGGTACAGGGTGCCAGTGGGCAATGGACATGGACAGGTCTGGTAACATATGGGTGGCGCAGAGGAAAAAAACCACCAACCCGTTGACCAATACGTTCTATGTCTCGTCCGACGCTGGGATGACATTATCCCCCGTGAATGCCCCACTCCCGTGTGACGGCAACGCGAACACCAACTATGGATTTCGTCCCTGCCTTTCAGGAGACGGCAATGTCCTTTACGCCTCAATTCAGGTCCTCCCCGGAATTGCTCCCCCGAATGGTTTTTTCGTGTTCAGGTCTGACGATCTCGGAGCTACCTGGTCTCCCCTTCCCCTTACCGTATCCTCTGGGAATCCTATTGGGTTCGTTTCGTGTTCTGACGATGGGGAGTCGGTTGTCGTGGTTCAGAATTCAAACCTGACGTCCGGGGCGAATGCTTGGTACTCTCTGGATGGTGGTGCCACGTTCAGCCAGTACATTTTTTCGGAGCAAGCAGGGGGAGGAGCCATAAGGTTCAACCAGGCATGGGTGTCAGGTGACGGTAAGAGGTGGTTTTTTGGCGGTCAGTATAATCTTTACGGACGTTGCTGGTTAGCGGAAGGGTTGCCTGGAGAAGAAGCCCCCGTCATACAGACGCCAGTCACTGTTCAATATTCATCTGCGACCACATTTATGTCTAGGGACGGGACAGACTTTATGTGTTCTTTCGAGAATGTCTCAAATACCCAAGGAGACGCTCTTTATATTGCCAACGAGCCGATTATTCCGTCATTTGTCCCCCAGTTCGCGGGAGTGATATAGGAAACGGCAGTTTTTTGTCGTCACTATGGCTTTTGCGTAATTTACCCATAAAAATGTGGTATAATTACATTAGAGACAGGAACACCGTCAAACAGAAACAAAAATAACGAAAAACAGCATGGCGACATACGTCTACAGGGGATCCGACGGGATATTCTACCGTCTTCCGGAGAAGACCCCCCTTACACCGCAGGAGATAAAGGACTACAACAGGGGGACTCTCAGTCTCCGTCTTGTCGAGTTCAACGAGGACGGCATGTATCTGGCTGAGATAGAGGAGGCCAGGAAGAAGCTTGATGCCATGATTTCCCAGGCAGACCCGTCAAATTCAGGGTCTGTCGCCATGAGTGCCGTCAACGAGATTAGTGCACCGGTAAAGATGTATTACGGTGGTAACAAGGATTCGGTCATCGACGTCGATCCGGGAGAGGTGTCCCTATTCTCAAAGATGGGATATACGCCGAAAGTCAACGCCTTTTTCAGTGGGAACAGCCCTGAGTCTGAGCTGTGGATCAAGCAGTTCGCCCCCGGTTATGTGGCAGGGTCAAACGGAGTGACTAGGGTCCCCAACCTTGAGTCAATGGCGATGCACTCTCCTGACGAGTATTTCAGGTCTTCTGACGGTAACGTCTACCTTAAGCCAGGGGTGGATCCTAATTTCGCCGTCCAGACAGCCGCTAAACCTTCCGGAACGGCCGCATCCTCCACTGCGTCGAAGACATCCTCAACGGGCTACACCGCCCCGTCAATCCCGTCAGGCGTCCCCTCAGAGCCGGCGGCCAACTTCAAATACCATCTAATCGAGTTCACTAACGACCCCACTGCCAACGATCCCGACACGGGTTCGGGCATTTGGCTGTACAACGCCGAAGAGAAGACCTACCGCCCGATCACCGACTTCAGTGCGTTCGTCTCCAGCGGGGCCATTACCCAGGACACGGCTGACCAGATGCTGGCCAGCAAGCAGGTCCTGGACAGCTCGTCCATCCTCCCCGACAGCAAGTGGTCGGGGACCTTCCTCGGCCTGCCGTATGCCCCGTCGGCCACGGGATACATGAAGCCGTTCGCCTCGACCGCCTCCACCATGAAGTACGGGTACGCCAGGAACGAGGACCTCGAGAAGAAGAACCTGGACAACCTCCACCTCGCCCTCACGCTGTTCAGCAACAACGGGACCGTAAGCCAGAAGGCCCTGGACAGGGTGTTCGACCCGTCCACGGGGATCGCCGCCAAGTACGTCGAGGCCATCACCTACGGAGGCTACGAGCTTTCCGACATCTGGCGCGACGTCCGCCTGATGGAGCTGGCGGAGAGCAACCCGTCATATGCGGGCATGACGGCCATCGACCCGAACATGAAGGCCAGCGAGTACAGGAACACCGACGCATGGGACAAGATAGCCAAGGACGAGAGCCTGGTCGTCCCCGCACAGTCAATCGCATTGGCGCTTGGCATAGGGGTCGGGACCGCAGAAAGCCTCATGTCCATGCCCTTCTACAACATCAACCCCGAGTTCTTCTCGGCCATGGAGAGCGCCCCGGACTGGACGGACCCGAAGGTCAGGGAGGCCGCCAGGAAGATCGAGGCGCTCCATTACGACCTGATCGCACAGTCCCTCCAGGCCACCACCAAGGAGGAGAAGGTCAAGGCGGACTGGGACTGGAGCAGGTTCAGGGAGAAGGTCATGAAGTCCCTCAACATCAACCTTTCCAACAACGCCGTGGAGGCATGGGACCAGCTCCAGCAGGCGATGGCCTCGTTCAGGCAGAGGGGCCTTGCAAATTCCGGGATAGAGGCCGAGGCCATCGACAGGTATTCCGACAAGGTGGTCAAGAGCGACGCCAGGATGAGGGACAGCGCCAACGAGCAGATATCCGACCAGGAGGTGGCTAACCTAAGGGCCAACGGGACCGCCGAGGACATAGCGGCCTACGTCTCCAAGGTAGGCCCGGAAAAGGCCAGGTTGCAGGGCTTCGTCGCATCCGACGAGACCAAGAGCCTGTATTCGCTGGAGAACCTCAGGAAGGTGTATCCGGAGAGGTCCGAAGCCGATCTCTTGAACCTACAGCGCCAGTTCATCGACGAGAACGGGAATCTCTCGTCCACCATGACCAGGACCATGCAGGAGAGCCTTTCTCAGAACGACAAGGACAAGCTCAACTACCAGCAGGAAAAGCAGGCCAAGGACGCCGCAGACAGCTATAAGATCAGGCAGGGAGCCCTTGACCTGGACATGACGGACTGGACGAAGACCGATTCCGGGGGGAACCTCAATACGGACAAGGCCCTGAACGGTGGTAACGCTGCAGGTGCCGCAACAGCCGCCTCCAAGCTCGCCACCCTCTGGGGCCCTACGGGCACAGCGCCTAAGGTCGTCAAGGTAGGATCAAGCGAGGCATCTGACCTCCAGTCGCAGGGCTGGGGACTGACGCAGGGATCATACAAGGCCCCTGCATCCGATACCTCCAAGATGGCTACCCTATGGGGTCCTACAGGCACAGCGCCTAAGGTCGTTAGTGTGGGGTCAAGCGAGGCCTCAGGTCTTCAGTCACAGGGCTGGGGACTGACCGAAGGGTCATACAAGGCCCCGGCAGCTGACCCCGCCGTGGACAAGGACGAGAAGAAGTCCGGGGACATGGGTGACGGATGGTGGGGTTCGATTTAAGTAAGCTATAAGAAAGGTATGCCAGGATTAGCAGAAACAACCACGGGAGGCAAGGCCAATACGCCTGTCGCCAACCAGATAAGCGAGGGCTTCAGCCGCGCCGTCCAGGCGATGTCGTCCGTTCTCGGTCGTCCTGTTCCTGGACAGACCGCCCTCACGGGCAGGAAACAACCGCAGATTCCCCAAGGGCAGGAACAGCCCGCAAGGAAGGAAGAAAGGCCTGTCCCGAAGGCGACCAGCGGGGACAAGCCGGAAACTAAGCCCGAAGGCAAGCCTCTCCCGGAAAAGACCGAGAAGCCAAAGGCGGAAGACCTCGGGAACGTGACCACCAAGCCGGGCGGAGGCACCAGATACACCGACAACCATCCTGGGGTAGACATCGCTAACGACAGGGGGACCCCCGTTCCCGCCTTCGAGTCGGGAGTGGTCACCGAGCAGGTGGCGGGGAAGAGGCAGGGAGACGAGGACTACGGAAACTACGTGGTCATAACCGACAGGAACGGGAACAAGCACCGGTATTCGCACCTCATGAAGTCCCTGGTCCCGATCGGCCGCCCCGTAAGGGCTGGCGAGAACCTCGGCCTCATGGGCAACACCGGGAACGCCTACTCGGAGTCGGGCAAGGGGGACGGGACGCACGTGGACTATGAGATAGTCGACGCCTTCGGGAAATACGTCGACCCGTCGAAGTTCGTGGACATCGGCGGATCCGCCTAAGAAACTCAGACAGAAAGCAATGCAAAACGACAAATCAAAGGCGTTCAGGGCTATCATGTCTGACGGAAAGCTCAGGCAGATGGTCAAGGATGCCTACAGGGAACCGGTTGGTTCCCTCAACAGGAAGAGGGCACTAGACACAATGAGGATAATCAGCAGCAGGTCACGCTCTTCAGGCACTCAAGACGGAAAAGGGGGACCTTCTGCCGCCGACGTGATGCTAAACAGGGGAGAAGAGGGGGCCCCCGCAGCTCAAAATTCCCAAACCAACCCTTCCTCTCTTTCTTTTGACGCCGCTTCCACCGCACTCATCACCCCCGCCTCCAGCCAGCCGACGATCACCGCACCGCAGTCAGGGCTGAAGTCGCAGTCCTCCGGAGTGGACGGCTTCGATTTCTTCAAGGAGGTCAGTGACGATTATGGGAATTTTATAGATAGTGCAACTATCCTTGGAGAGAGTGGGAAGTTTTACGATTCCAAAGATACCGATGCTCCGTTCGTTAAGGCGGGTAAAGGGTTGGCTAATCTTGCAACTTCAGCTGGGGCCGCCATGTCTAAGGTGGGAGCAAATTTATGGTATGCCCCCGTTGCCGTTCCGACTCTTCTAAAGAATTTCTATCAGTGGGGAGTTACCCCGCCCGGAACCCCGAAGCCGACTTCCACCGTAAATGTCCCCAGTGCCCCTGGGGCTTCTTCCGGTACCGAAGCCGGCACTGCTGACCCCGCAACAGGGACCGCAACCGGGGAAGGGACAGAAGGCAGCGACAATTCCATCGTGTCCGACATCAGGTTCACCATGGCCGAAAAGCAGTCCCTTATCCAGGCGGCGATGGACGAGTACCTTGACGCTGGGGTCATGAGGACACCTGAGGAGATATCTAAATATGCGAGGTTCCTGATGCAGAACTCGCTTTTGGCGGGGGCCATCCCGAACACCAGGGACCCCATGGTCAACAGGCAGCTTGAGCTTGACAGGAGTCTGGGGGGAGCGGAATACCTCACCAAGGACACGATCGACGCATGGGTGGAGGGACAGGGAGGGTACGAATCCCTCCTGCCTGAGCAGAAGCTGTTCGTCGATTCGCTCAAGAACGGGACAGGGTCATCCGGATTTAGGTCATCGCTTCTCGGCAACGTCGACGCCTTGGCGTCGGTGACGGGTATCCCAGCGGAGGTCCTGCGAAAGTTCCCGATGTATGCCGCAGTCACCCCTGACCTTAAGGGCATAAGGGAGACCATAGAGAGGCAGTTCCATGTCGATTCGATCTACGATCAGGTCCTCAACCTTGAGTCACGCCACAGACTGTCTAGCGACGCCTTCAAGACCTATGTCGTCAGCAAGGACCTATACCTGAAGGACCTTCAGGAGAAGAAAGATGGGTTAAGGAACTACACCGTCGGGAGGGATATGTCGGATCCCTGGCTCCGCGAGCAGTATTCGGCCTATGGCGGTTGGCTCGACGCCAACTACAACAGCAAGGTCGCGGACTACAACGTGTTCCTCCGCGACGCCGCCAAGTACGAGACGGAGGACTATAACAGGGCGCTGTCGTTCCTTAACCTCAGGCTGAACCAGGCCAATTCTCACATCGCCGATGCCCAGGAGACAGCGAAGATCGAGAGCGAGGCCAACCAGAAGTTCGCCGATTCCGTGTGGACCAAGGCCGAGGACGCCCTTGAGGGCGTGTACGAGGTGTACAGGTCAGGCTCCACGGCTATGGATGGTTCCAGGGCCAGCCATCTTGAGGAGCTTGCCTCATTGGACAAGATGATCGCAGACCGGTCCGCCCCCTACACAGGGACGAAGGCCGATACCGTCAAGTACGACCCGTCCACGGACTACACCGATTTCTACACCGAGGACAAGGACAAGAACCGGATCCCCAAGATCAGCACCTACGGGGAATTCGTCAACCAGCTGAACGCCAAGGGGTTCACCGACGAGTACTCCCAGAAGGCCTACGAGGATGCGTGGATAAACTCTAACCTGACGTCCATCAAGGACAAGTTCGCCGCGTCCCCATATGTGGGCAAGGCCATGCTGGACGAGATGCTTACGGGTCTTGACTTCTTCACGCTCGAGGAGATGACCGAAGTCGACCCTGTAACGGGGGAGATCTCGATGGCGAATCTTTCCGACGACCAGAAAAATGCCTTCTCCAAGGGGGCGGAGATCGTCACCAAGGCAGGAAACTACCTTGCTTCCGCCGGGGCCCAGTACTTCGACACCGTCGCCGAAAGCAAGAAGAAAAAGATCGACGAGGCCTTCAGCGGGAAGGGCTTCATGAACTACGACAGCTACGAGAAGTGGGCCAAGAAATTCGACCTTGAGCAGGGCGATTTCGGGGAAGACACCGCCGTGGCGAAGGTCATCGAGGAGATATACAGGGAAGAGAAGGAAATATTCGACCGCAGGGTGCAGGAGGTCGGGTTGGAGCAGGCGGTTATTGACCAGGACGTCAAACCAAGGTACGACGGGATCAAGAAGATCTTCACCATGAGATACCTCGCCTCCAGCTAGCCTCGCAGTCACGTTAACCGAAAAAAGAGATGGGAAACCTAGCAAAGTCACTGCTGATCAAGGCCAACAGCCAGCTCGTAAAGCCGACCCCTCTCGTCGGGACGAACGTGATAGGGGAACCCCTTGAGGTGTCAGGCGAGAGGTTCATCGCCCCGCCCGCCGATTACGAGTTCGACTCCCCCGAGCACCCGTGGGAGGTGAAGGCCCCCGCCGACACCCAGTTCTATAACCTTCAGAGCGGTCTGAGCGGCACTTTTGCCGTATCCAAGACAGCGGGGCCGTCAAAGGTGATCCCCACCAACCGTGCCGGCCTGACCGCCGAGGAAAAGAAGTCCCTCAAGCCGAACCTTGGGATGTACACCGAGCTTGAGCACTCCAATCCGTTGGCCTTCGGGGGAGTGAACCGTTACACCAACCTCACCAACATGGTCAAGTCCGACCATACCAAGAAGACGGAAGCCGAGGCCGTGGCCTGGACCCTATTCACGGCGTCCGAGGAGAGCAAGTCCCCCGACGCCACGGAAGAGCAGAAGGCCATAGGCAGGATGATAGAGCAGTCCCTAGGAAGGAAGATCGGGCTAAGGGAGGCCCAGGCCAAGGCGATTTATGCGGCCGAAAACCCCAACTCTCTTGACGTCAGCGGCATAACCGGCCTCACCATCGGGAACGGAGACAACCAGCGCGGAATCGCCTATAACATACCGGGAAAGACTAAGGCGGACCAGATCAGGCTGGCCATCGAGACATGGAAGAAATGGGAGTCCCCGCTTGAGCCGGAAAAGGCGTCCGTCTGGGACAAGATCAAGGAGGTCGGAAGCGCCTTCAGGACCATCTTTCCAGGGACTGACCTCATAGGGGAGAGGTCGAAGGAACAGAAGGAGGTCGCCAACGACGTCGCCGAACGCATAGCCAAGTGGGCCCCCGACAATTTCATCGGAGCCTTCATTAAGGCTATCCCGGCAGGGATCAGCCTCGGGAGCGTCGGGGCTGCACAGGAAAAATGGGACGACGAGCATCCCCTCCAGGCCCTGGTCGCTGGAGCCGGCGGACAGTTCTTGGGAGCCCTCCCTTGGTATGCACTTTTCGGGAGTCTCCTTGGATTGGGAGTTTCCAAGCTTCAGATTGCCGCTAACCCGAAGATTTCTGCCGCTTTGGGGCTGTTGCGGGGCGGTACGGAGTTCGGGACCCCTTTATCGCTCAAGTCTGCACCTGAGGCGCTTAAACTAATTTCGAGATTCAACAAGCTCAACAGGCTCGCCACCACGGTCGGTACGTTCACTGTCGTAGGGCAGCTTTCCGCCCAGGACCCGAGGTTCACCGAGGGAGAGGCGAGGAGGCAGAGGCTCATGCTCGACGCCGCGCTTGGCGGTGTGGCCATGGCGGTCCCCTCAGGCTTCCTTCGCGCGGGCTTCAATGACTGGACGAAGGGGACGGGACGCATCGGTTCGGCGATGAAGGCAAGTGCGGGCCCGATCGGTAACCTCGGTGCGAGGTTCTCCGCGGGGATGGCCGCCATGACTGGAAACTACATCGCCGAAACCATACTTACGGACTCCACTCCCCTTGAGGCCATGGAGAACGCCCTGACCATGACTATCATGCACGGGTCGGGGGCGATCCACAGGAAGGACGGGACGGTCCAGGACGTGGCGGTGAGGATGAGGGCGAAGGCCAGGGAGTATGCCCCTGAAGCTACGGGAAGGCATTTTGACGAAACAGGTAACCTCGTGTCCACTCTCCCCGCCAAGTCCGCGGAAGCCGACAGGATCAAGGATCTCGCCACGTTCAGGTCCGACTACGAGTCCGAGATAGAGAGGTCCTTCGACCTGCTCCCGCAGAACGCGTCCAACGCCTCCGAGAGGACCAAGAGCAGGATGATAGAGAGGATCATAGAGGCCGACTCCATTTTCGGTGCGGACCCTTCAGGAAGCAAGAAGAAACAGGAATGGCTGGGGTCCGAGTTCGACAGGATCTACGCCGAAGAGAGGGCCAGGAGCGGGGAGGCCGCCATCACGGGGAAGTCCGATTCCGAGGCGGCCGCCGCCTTGGCCGTTCGTGCCGTCGACCCTGCCGCCGCCGCCGTCGACGCAGTCAGGGGGGAGGGGACGGAATATGCCGTGAAGTCGGACGTCGACACTCTCACCAGGGACGGGGCCATAGTCAGGACAGAGACCGGCTTTGAGGCGTCTCCTGACACCAGGTTCGTCGCGGTCAGGAACCCCGAGACCGGCATCTTCGATGTCGTCACATCCTCCCAGGAGGGGTACAGGACGATAGGCAGGATGACCCCGGCACAGTCGGCGGAGATCGCGGCCAAGTTCCCGAACAGCGAAGTGGCAGAGGTGGTGATGTCAAGGACGGAGATCGCCCAGGACGGAAGCCCGACTGCCTATTTCCAGTCTACCCCGTCCAGCATGGAGACCGTGCAGGTCATGAACGACGCCTACCAGGTCGTCAGCTCCGCGCTGAGCAACTTCAGGACAGAGGTGACTCCCCCGCGGGACCCCCTTCAGAGGATGTTCCTCGACGGGAAGGAGGCCTACTCCGTCACGGGGAAGAATGAGCTCGGCATAGAGATGGCCATTTCCGAGATATACGACGCCTATAGGGCAAACGACGCCACGAGGATGGCGAGGGGGGTGATGGAGGCCTACAGGTCAGCGGGGCTCCCCGTCCCCGGCAGGAACGACGTGATGAGGATGACCCTCCGCGGGATCAAGGACTACACCAGGGTGCTTTCGGACATCCATACGGACGTGAGGGGAGCCTACGGGGATGCGGAATCCACGGCGATAAGGTCCGCCATGATCTCCGCGAGGAAAAGGTTCACCGGCAACAGGTTCGCCGTGAACTCCGACAGGGTCGCCGTCAGCAGGATGTCGGAGGACAGGTTCCGCAGGGTAGGCAAGGTTTTGAGCAGGATCGACCAGATGACCAGGCAGGAGGGTCCCCAGATCGGGGAGACAGGCAGGGCCCTGTTGCCTACGGAGGCCGCCAACAGGCTGATCGGGCTGGCCAAGTTCCTCGGAATGGACATGGACTTGGCTACGGCCAGGAGGATTCTGTCCCTCCCCGCGGGAAACGACCGAATCGAGGCGTTCAGGAACTATTCCGCCTCCTTCGACCTCGCCGTGAAGGCCAGGATAGAGAACATCAAGAACGGGTTCGCCAGGGACATCATACTGGTCACCAGGTACGGCAGCGCCGATCCGGTTCCGCCCGTCAAGGAGTTGGCTGAGAGGATAGGCATAAGGCTCACCCCAGATGAGGTGGCGGAGATCCTCAAGGTCCCCCCAGGGGAGGGAAGGACCGACAAGTTCATGGAGACGGTCGGGAAAAGAGCGGACGAGATCGCCGATGTGGAGACTAGGGAGGCGGTCAGGGGACTCGCCGAGGAGCATGCGGAAGACGTCACGCTCCGCGATTCCGAGCCTGAGCCAGGTCCCGTCGTCGCCGCCGACGAGCCGTCCGCCGTCCAGGAAGAGGTCAAGAGTCAGGTTACCGTCCAGAAGGCCGAACCCAAAAAGCTGTCAAGGCCCGATTCTGAGGGAAGGACATGGAGCGAGGGGGTTTCCGAGTCAGACAAGGAGGCGATCATTGAGGCGGAAAGCTCCAAGAGCGTTTCCGACAAGGACAAGCTGATGAAGAGGCTCAGCCCTGAGGCCATGGAGGAGGTGGAGAGAAGGGCCAAGGAGAGGCTGACCGAAGCCAAGAAGACAATGGACGGTCCGTGCGAGATCTAAAACCATCCCCAATAAAATATGGCGAGAATTTGTAAAAAAGAGGAGATAAGGAGGATGGCCGAGGTTGGGCGGGAGCTCAACCTCGTTAGGCGTGTCAGGAGCGAAAGCTACCGCTTCGGTCCGACAAGGGATCGGATCACTGGTAGGATACTTGAGGCACCGGTTTCTAGGGTCACCCCCGAAAGGAGGAGGCAGATCATCGAGACTGATTTCGCCAAGGGGGAATACGGCACGAACGAGCTGAGGGCCCTGAGCGACACGGAACTGATGGACCTCGGGGAAAGGGCCACCGTTGCGATAACGGAGTCGTTCTCTGCGATAGACGAGGTCATGGGGAAGCTGGGGATGGAACGCAGCGAGAGGCCCGTCCAGCTCGGGGTCTTCGGGATTCAGGAGGCCTTCGGAGGGACGATACCGAAGTCTAGGCTGTCTGAGCTTCCTGCCGAAAGCGTCATGGCGTACCAGGACGCCACACGGTCAATCAAGATAGCCGAAAGCAACATCAGGAACATCATAGAGTCCGTCGGGGTTAACGCTGAGGCATCCAGGCTGCTCAGCGGGCTGACCCTCAGGGCGCCCATGGAGAGCTCCCGGAAGGGGTCGGTCCTCTCGCTGGTCAGGTTCCTTGAGGACCAGTCAGTGTTCAAGGAACCGATCGCCTCCGAGATCTGGAAGGACATACGGGAAATGTCCCCTGAAAGCGACGTTGATTTCGACAAGGTGTTCATCCAGGCGAGGAACAGGATCCTGAGCCGCTTTGACGGCACGGAAAAGGCAAGGCAGAGGATGGCGGACGAGACGGACGCCTTCTACGCCCGCGTCAGGAGGGTTCTCCCGGAACTTACGGAGAACTCCAGCCTTGGGGAGTTCGTTGTCCAGAACAGGCTGGTTGACTCCCCAGCGGTGGTCAGGACGAGGAAGATGCTCGCCGCCCCAGACATCAAGGCCGCCATCTCCGAAGGCAAGGCCACCGTCAGGCGCCTGCTCGAGTCTTCCGTCGACTACACCAAGACAGGCAAGGAGGACGGCAAGCGCCTGATAGACGCCTATGACGCGGAAGTCAAGGACGGCCTGGAGGCCAACGTGTTCGGCAGCAAGGCCGAGTCGGTCGTCAGGGCATTGAGCGCGATGTCGTCCGACAGGGACATCATGGAGATGGTCAGGAGGATCAGGACCGACAGGGCACTCAGGGAAGAGATAAACAGCGGGAGGCTGGAATTCAGCGACCTGATGTCGGAAATCCAGGCGGACCGCAGGGTGAGGGAAACCGTCAGGCAGTCCGAAGGGAAATACAGGTCTGACGTCAGGGCGGGATACCTTGACGTGGAGAATGCCCTCAGGAAGGCGGGTGACACCAAGATGACCGTGGGGAAGGTCACTGGCCCGAGAATGCTGACTCCGACCGACCCGCGGAGCCACATTGACAGGAGCGTGAGGAACGCGATCGGGGAGGCACGGCACGAGATGGAGAAGTTCCTCGTCGAAAACGCCGAGATGGACAAGAGGACGGCAAGTGAGTCTCTCAACTCCATCGCCGATTCCGTGTTCAGGCAGTTCGTTTCGATCTGGGACAGGTCCCTCAACTACAGGGGCGAGGTCGGGAAGACCAGCCTGTCGGAGAGGTCGGGGATAGAGACCCCGAAGAACGAGGACATCGTCAGGCTGTGGGAAGAGTTGCATCTCGTCGCTGACGACACCGTCTCCAGGGAATTCCCAGGGTCCAGGGAGCGGAAACTTTCCGGGAAGACAGGAGACATATCCGACGAGGTCAGGAGGTCGCTAAACCCCGACGAGCTCATGGCGGCCATAGAGAGCAACCAGGACTGGGCCGACCCGAGCAGGACGGAATGGGCCGCCGTGAGGGAGATGAGGAGACTGTACGACGAGGGCAAGATAGTCGGCAAGAGGTCCGAATGGAACATGATCAGGGACGCCATGGAATCCGGGAACGAGGCCAAGAGCGTAAGCCTGCTGGACGAGTACTTCAACGCCGACACGAATACGAAGAACAAGATAGACAGGGTCACTGAGGAAGTCGAGGAGTTCGAGAGGCAATACCTGGAGAGGCTCAAGAGACAGAAGATCGAGGAAGGGGGGTCCATTGAGGATCTCCCTGACGCCCCCGATCTGCATTTCGTCAGGGAAGCCATAATGAGGCTGTTCCTCAGGGGGGACAGGTCGGGCGTCGCCCTGCGCAGCGAATGGCGCGGGATCAATGACGAGATCATGGTTGGGTATGAGAAGGCGAGGAGGGGCCTGCTCGGCAGGGGAAAGCCCGACAGGACAAATTCGTATGATGACCTTCTGTACAAAAAAGGGGAAAAGGACGATGTGGCCCTCGTCAGCATCAGGGACTTCTCCGAAAAGGCGGGGAGCGACTTCTCCGAGGCGCTCAACAGGGAATTGGAGACCGCCATCAAGCTGAACGACAAGAGGGACCCAGCGTTCGTCAAGAAGGTGGGAAGGGCCGTAACTGATCTGGTGTCAAGGGAAGAGTCGAACGTCGACCTTCCCCTCATCGAACAGAGGATACTCTGGAACATGGGATGGTACGAGGATGGCTTTATCCCTCCTAAGGCACAGGGCAACGAGCCACAGTGGCTGTCCGACTACCGCAGGATAAGGGACATGGTCGGCGGCAGGAAGCTCAAGTACTCCAAGGAGACCAGCGACGTGTCGATGGACGAAATGGACAAGGTGGTCAACGTCAGGAACCTCGTGGAGTTCGTCCGTCCCGAGAGGGTCGGGGAAGAGGCCACCCTTAACGAGTACGCCAAGACCATCGCCCCGATCGAGGGGCAGAAGCCCCTCCGCCAGCAGGTCCGCGACTACATATTCACCGGCGGGCGGGAGCAGTATCTCGACAACCCCGAGCTGCGTGCCGTCGCCGAGGCCGTCAAGGAGAGGGCCTATAGGGGCAGGACAGTCAAGAAGATGAGCAAGAGGGCAAAATTCGATTATGTCGGAGAAGACGACGCTTCAGGAAACCCGACAGGAGAGAAGGAAGTGTCCTTGAGCAAGGATGTGGAGGGGACGGTCCAGAACGTGAGCGCCATCGACTATTACCTGACTGACCGGCTTGACGGGTTCAGGGAGATCGTCTCTGAAGACAGGTTGAGGGAAGCGAACAGGAACCTCGGGATGAAGCTCGGGGAGGAGATCGTATCGACGGCAGAGAGGAAGGGGCTGAGGTCCGTCTCCGCGGAATCCCTTGAGCGCCTGAAGCTGGACGACAGCCTTAGGGAGAGGCACATCTCCACCATAGAGAAGGGGATGTCCCCCGTCCCGGGTGACGCGGACACGATCATACCGTCTCCCCGCGGTTTCCTGCTCCATGCGGGAGTGGACAACAAGAGGGTGAAGGTTGACTATCTTAAGGATCTCCTGGAGGCGAAGATAGGGGAGGACGAGGCGTTCGTCAGCAATTCCATGATCGACAGGATGAAGGCGGAGACCAAGATTCCGTCCGAACTGTTCTCAGAGCTGTCTGATTTCATGACGGACGGGAACAGGAAATGGTGGTACGACATGGCGACGGGGGCCAGGAAAGGGCTGAGCGAGAGCGAGCTGAGGATGATAGATTCCCCCGCAGGTTTGCAGTGGCTGGAAAGGATGGAGGAATGGAAGCCTCTGTCTGACCTGTACTATCCGGAATACGAGATAGCCAAGTCCCGCGGGGAGATTGACCCGCAGCTTTCGGCGGTGAGGAAGGTCAGCGAATACTCATACGGAAACGAAATGGAAGACCTCGGACGGACCCTCTCAAGGGTTGGGGAGGATGCCGTCAGGAACGCCAGCCCGAGATACCTGATCGCCGCTTCCGAGCTAGGCAAGGCGGACACGGCCAGGATCGGTTCTGACGTAAGCCTTGCATCCGACAGCTACGAGAGGCTCGCGGACAGGGTGAGGGAGTCGTTCGCCAACGTCAACCGCAGGTATTCAGGAGCCGGGGGGGAAAGAGTCACCAAGGAGGCGTACAAGGAGACAGTCAGACTAGCCTTCGACGTTTCCGGGATCCCCCAGGACATAAGGAGAGCCGCAGGCGGCCACCTCTCCAAGGAAAGGTTCACCGAGGCCAACGGATACGTCGACAGCGGAAAGTACGAGGACCTGGTCAGCCTCCTGAGGGAGGACGGTGTGATAGGCAAGGAGTCGCCCAAGGAGTGGCTCGAATGGGCAGACGAGGCGGAGGCGTATTCAGGCATCATTGAGCTGATCAAGACGCTCGAGAGCGCCGTCAAGGCAGGCGCCTACGGCAAGGACATGCTCGGGAGGAACATCCGCGTCGAACCCGCCGGAGTCATGGTCGACATGCTCACGGAGGGCAAGAGGGCGGGCGGGACCTATGCGCCGCTGTCGGAGAGGAAGGTAATGGATAGCAGGGCGCGGATGGCCGAGTGGCTGTCGGAAAGGAACCCGAACGAGGCCTATTCCAGGGGCGGCGAGAAGGGAAGCCTGTTCGAATGGGACCTGACCAGCTCCAAGTACGCGGAGTCCGCCAAGCATGACCTAGAACGCGACCTGACCCCGCTTGAGATGAGGAACGTCGGCCTGGAGGTCGCCAAGAGGAGATACGGCCCTGACTACGGCAGGAGGGTCGACGAGATCATCGTCGCCGAGAACGGCAGGCGCAGCGTCGGTGGCAGGGAGTATGCGATGACTAAGCGGGAGGAGATGGAATACCTCACCCGCGTGATGGGGGAGGTCAACCCCAAGGACAACCCGGCCCTGCGGACCGAATCCCCTACGGCAGGAGACTTCACCGTCGACAGGAGCAAGCCGCGGCCGGTGTCCCCCCTGTCCGGGTGGGAAAGGATAACCGTCCCGCTCGACGCCAACGTCAAGATCACGTACCCGAAATCAGACACGCCGATCAGGGTGGGCGGATCGAAGGCCCCGCCGGTGAGCCTCAAGGCGATCACCGAAAAGCCAAAGGCGGAGGCAAGCGGGGACAGGATGGAGAGGGCCGAGTTCAGGTTCCCCCACGGTCTGGAGGTCCCCAAGGACTACGTGGTAATCGACCTTGAGACCAACATCAGCAAGGACAGCCCCAAGGTCTACGAGATCGCGGCCGTCAACTATTCCGGGAGGAAGGCGGACGGATCGAGGTCATGGGTGAACTCCGAGCACAGGGACGAGATCCTCAAGGACCCGAAGTTCTCCGAGGGAGACTTCGACAAGAACGGGGCAGACATCGCCACGGCCCTGGAGGGGCTGTCCGAGCTGATCCGCGGCAAGAAGATCGTCGGGCACAACTTCCTGTTCGACAGGGAGCACCTGCTCCGCGAACTCAAGGCCGTGAACGCCACCCGCGGGGACAACCCCATAAGGCTGCCCGAGATAGAGGATGTCGGGAACATAATCGACACGGGGCTGCTGTATAAGGGTGGCCTCGAGAGCATGCCCTACGACGGGTCCAAGATGAGCCTCCCAGAATACTATGATGCGGTCAGGAAGAAGGCCTCCAAGACCAAATGGGCCCTTCAGGACCTGATCAGCGGCAAGGTGAGGGTTTCCGACCCCACCAGAGGCCCCACAGTGGCCCACCGCGGGGTCGACGACGCCATCTCTACAGGATTCCTCCTGGACTGGCTGAGGCGAAACGGGGCCCTCTAGTGGCCCTACAGGGGCAAATAAAAAAATACCGCCAGGGGTTCCATCCCCCCACGGCGGTATTTTTGTCGTCTAGGCCTCAACCTCAGTCTCCTCCCCGTCCCCCTCAATGGGTTCGGGGGTCCCTACCGGCAGTCCCCCGCTCCGGACGAGCGCCATCTCCTCGTCGTAGACCGCGACGTACAGCTCCCTGTTCTCCTTGAGGGCCTCAATGGTCTTTTCCCTCCCCACGGCGATCTTCTCCCCCCTGAAGGAATAGGTGGGGCCGTTCCTGGTGATGATCCCGTCGGCCTCAGCCGCGTCGATCAGCTCCATCGTGGGGTTGAATCCCCCGCGGAACAGCAGCTCTGTCTCGTAGGACCGGTAGGGGACGGAGCACTTGTTCTTGGAGTTCTTGACCGACACCCTTATCCCGACCTTCTCCTGCCCATCCTTGATGTCCTCCCTCTTGGAGGTCTCCACCCTGACGGAGCTGTAGAACTCGAGGGCGTGGCCTCCTGATGTGGTGGTCTTCGGCCCGTACATGGACATGGAGTCGCGGAGCTGGTTGATGGCCAGGATGGTGGTCCCGGTCCTCGCCATGAGCTGGACGGCGCGCCTGGCCCATTTCCCCACCAGCCTCGCCCTGAGGGCCATGGAGTCCTTCTCCATCTTCTCGTCGAACTCCTTCTTGGATACGAGGGCGTCGATGGAGTCGATGATGATCAGGTCGACCGCCCCCGACTCGATCAGGGAGTTCACGGCGTCCAGGGCGGTCTCCCCCACCTCGGGGGTGAGCAGGACTAGGTTGTCGGTGTTGAGCCCCATGACCTTGGCGTGCTCGGAGTTGAAGGACTTCTCCATGTCGAACAGCGCGACGGTCCCGCCGTTCTTCTGGACCGAGCCCGCCAGCCAGTGGCAGATTGAGCTCTTCCCGGAACTGAACTTGCCCGCCACCTCAATCAGCTTGCCCTTCGGCAGTCCCCCTCCTATCATCCTGCTGAACCCCACGGACTCGATCGGAATCCACTCGGGGACGACCTCGTCCGTGTCGGACAGGATGGTCGCGCACGGGTCGTCGCCGTTGATCTTCTTGAGGGCCTGCATGAGGGCGGCCCTCCTCGTCTTGCTGTCGTTGTCCATTTTTTTTGTGTTTTTGTGTTAATACGGTAAGACCCTAAAGTTTTGAAGGTTCCTTCTCGTTCTCTGACAGGTTCTTCCTCACCCATCTCTCCCCCCTGCCGTCGCAGCCTACGGAGCAGGTCGCCCTCAGCGGGGTGGCGTTCAGTTTCTGGTCCTTGTCGTCGAGCCTTGACTCAAGGACCATGTCGGCCCCGCACCCGCACGGGTTGGCGAGGGTGGACTGGAGAGGCTCCCTGTAGACGGGATATCGGTGGGCCTTGCCCAAGTCCGACGGGATGGTGTTGGTGATGATCATAGTGTTGGAACTGTTTGGTTGGTTACCAGGTAATTTCAGAGATGTCAATCATTCTGTCCTTCTGCCCCTGGGGCTCGGGGGCGGCTCGCGCCGTGTCGCCGTAGGCGGGGGTGTCGAGGTAGTCCCCGGTCTCCCTGCTGTACTTGATCACCATGTGGCGCTCGCCGTTGGGGTTGCGTGCCTTCGGGATGATGAAGTGGGTGTCCACCAGCTTCCCAGAATTGGCCAGGAGAAGCTTTTGGGTCACCTCCATCTTCGTCTCCTTCCCCTTCTTCTGCAGGTCCCCTGCGGACTCCCCGCGCTCCCGCCATATGTTGATGACGTAGGAGGCGTTCTGCCCGAGGGCCGACGAGTCCTTGAACGATTCAATGGTCGGCATCTCCCCGTTGACCTTCCTGTAGTGGGCGACGATCGGTAGGCGCAGCCCGTTCTTGTTGATCTCGTGCTTGGCGTCCACCATGAACCTCTCGATCGCGTCGTTCTTGTTGCCGTTGCCGAAGTCCATGTGGTGGAGGTGGTCTAGGGCGAGGACCTTGAAGCCCTCGTCCACCGCCTCGTCCATCAGCCTCTTCAGGTCGCGGAATCCGAGCCGTCCGTCGCAGGTCACCAGCCTGATGCCGCACTTCTTGATCTCCTTGAGCGCGTCGTGGGCCAATTCCCTGTAGGTGTCCCCGAACAGCTGGTTCTTCCTGAAGGCGTTCCACGGGTACCTCGGCTTGCCCCTCTCCATGGCCAGTTCGTTTATCTTGTAGAACAGGTTCTTGATGGCGTAGTCCTGCACGCGGTCCTCCAGGGCGACCAGCATCACCTTGTGCCCGGCGGCGTCTATCCTGCGGAGGATGTTCTGGACCAGGGTGGTCTTGCCTGAGTTGTGGTGGACGAACCCGTTCCCGTCAAGGTACAGCCTGTCCCCGTCCTCAAGCTCAAATCCGTAGTACCTTCCGAGCCCCGCATCCTTGGCGCGGAACATCACCTTCTTCTTCACCGCGTACCTGCCCTTCACCGCCGCCTCCCCCGGCTTGGGCAGCTGCGGGATCCACAGGAACCAGGCCCTGTTGCGGGAGGCGATCACCCCGGACTTCCCGGACATGTACTTCAGGTAGGACGAGGCCTTTAGGTTCACGAGGTCGCTTATCTCCCCCCCCCTGCGGTAGGGGTTCCTCTCGAGAGACCCCCTCCTGGACACCTCATATCTCACGGACAGGACATGGCCGGAGTTGACGACGAACGCCTTTTTGCCCGTCGGCTTTATCTCCACCATCCAGTCAATCCCCCTGTGGAGGGCGACCACTCTGCGTGCCGACCCGTCCGGGCCCATCACGTGGTCTCCCTCTGCGATTTCCTCGACCTTTTTCCTGCTCCCGTCCCACATCATGATCGGATGCCCCTTCCCGTGGCATCCGGTGGTTCCTCCGAACAGGGGGAGGTCGGCGGGCATGAGGCCTGTCATGGCCTCGTCAAGGAAGTTGTACCCGTACGACACGACGTCCTCGGGCTTGGTGTTGGACAGTTCGGCGAACCCCACGTCCATGGCGTCGGCCCACGACATCTTCGTGATCTTGGCGGGGGCGGCGGGATGGTCGTCATGAACGGCAGGAGAAGAGAAATTGCTCCCTGCCGACTCGTCATGCCTGAGGAAGTTCGGCTGGTCATTGATCGCGCGGGCGGCGATCTTGTCGTAGATCCCCCTGAGCTCTAACTCGTCGAGCGGCGGCGAGCACTGGTTGAGGTTCCACTCGTTCAGCCTGTCCCATACGGCAGTCCCCCAGTCGTATGGCGGGATCAGCCTCATCAGCTTCCCGCATGCCTGGGTGGCCGTCTGGTTCCTGTTGCCGTCGGAGGCGTCGGGGAGGCTGATGGTCATCTTCCCGAGACCCCTGCTCAGCTTGACCTCCACCCCCGTCTTGAGGAAATCCTTCCTCTCCTCCTTCACGAACAGCCTTTCGGGGAACGGCTGTGGTTCCATCTCGTTGAGGAACACGTACTCCTTCCCCGACTTGTGGAGGCTAGGAGCCGCCACAACCTGGCCGCCGTCCCCGCGGATGTCGGTCAGCTCCATTATCCGGGCGGAGTTGTGCCTCGGGGAATACGTGTAGTAGAGGTGAAAACCACCCCCGCCCGTCCTCGCCATCAGGGTCGGCGGGAACTTTGAGATGTCCCCTCCCTTTTCCACGTCGACGACGGTGAGCCCCGAGACCTTGCCCGTGACGATCCCCAGCCTCGTGAACCTTCCCGTCCCGAACCATGCCTGAATCTCGTCGCCTGTCGGCAACCGTTCCTGAAATTCCTTCCATGCGACGGCCGGCGACTTGTCCCCCCCTAGGGGAACCACCGACCATCCGCGGGAAAGGTACCTGTTCGCTGCGTTGAGTGTCCTGTTCGACATGAGAGAATCGACCAGCTTGATTTATTTTCCAAAAATGCTATTCCCTTGACGGCCTCAGAAGGTCCCACGGAAGAATGTCCCTCATTCCGTCGGTTGACATGGCCTCGTCCACCCCTATCGTCCTGAGGCGGGAGAAGAAGTCCCTCACCTCGTCGGTCTGCGTGTCCTCGTCGGTGACCGTCACGTGCGGCCGGCGGACGTTCAGTATCGCCCAGTACCCGTTCCCTTCGGCGTTCATCTGCCTGACGTAGATCTCCGCCCCCGAAAGCTCGTCGCCTCCGGGGAGCTTGGCCGGCTTCCTGATCCCTATCCAGCACGGTCGGAACCCGATCCACGACCTGTTCCCGTTCTCGTAGCACCACGAGATCTCCAGGCCCTGATGCTCGGGGGGAGTTCCCGCAGGGCTCCTTGGGGCGGGCAGGAGGTCTCCGAACGTGGATTTCGTGTGGTACAGCAGCCCGTTCTGCCATGCGGCGATCGCCCCGTCGAACTGCGCGTCGGTAAGGAACCTCCACCCCTCCCCATGGTATTTTACCATTTTCATACTATCCGCTGATTACGGTCGGCCTGTCCCTCTTCTTCAGGTATTCCGCTATCCGGTGCCACTTCAGCTCCATGTCCCTGATGGACTTCACCCTCGGGCAGTAGTCGTCTTCGGAGCTCTCCGAAAGCCGCCTCAAGGTGTCGAGCACCGTCCCGATCCCATGGGACCTGATGAGGGCCGTCGCCGAGGCCCTGTTGTAGCTTGCCGACCAGAAGGTGCTCACGGCCCTCGGCATGGCCTCCCCCAGGAAAAGGTCGACGTACGCCGACATCAGCTTCCTCACGTCCCCCGTCACTTCCTGGACCATCTCTGCCCGTGCTCCCGTCTTTTGCGGGGAGTCCCCCTCCGCGCCTAGGCGCGTGCCCGGCAGGGCAAGCCGACCCCTCTCGTCCCTGACGAAGTATCCGTGCACGATCAGGCTCTCGTCGATCGACTTCCTGACGTCCCCGACGGTCAGGGCCGTCTTGGTGGCGAGGGACGGGACGGTGAACTCCGCGACTCCGTCATTCATGACTAGCCATATTCCGGCCAGTACCCTGATGTCCGTGGCGGAAAGGCGGCGGTCGGAAAGCGACTTTTCCGGGATGATGGCGTATAGTCCCATAGGTGGCGTTATGCCGAAGCAGATGACTCGTTAGACGTTCGACCGGCAAGGGGCTTGACAGTCTCGCCGTTAAAGCGTACCATATCGGAGTGGATATGGGAAAGATGATCTTATCCACAGTTTTTCCATCAGTTTTCCGCTGGGTTGAGAGGATGTCCCCCCTATTCCCCCAAGAGGACGGCATGACGGATACAATGAGAGAACGACAAACCCGCAAGGTGGTGACCTCCGAAAAGGACTGCCATTGCGGGTTTTCGTTTTGTGAAGGGTATGGGACCTGCTTGATCCGGGCGGCTATCTTTCCAGCCGCTCGATTTCCTGGTTGACCATTGACTTCAGCGACCTCTGGTGCGAGACGAAGGTCTTGGGCTCGACCAGGCATTCGCCTGACCAGTACAGGTCCTCGTGCTCCCTGAGTTCGGGGGTGTCAACCATCAGGAACTCTCCTTTTGGCCTTCTGTTGCTTCCTTCGAGAAGTATCTCCAGACTGTCCAGCCTGTGCCCCAGCGACATCATTGCCGCCGTGAGGGCGAGGTCGGTCGTTGTCCATTTCTTTTCGACGCTCATGTAATTTTTGTTTCCCATGTTTTTAAAGGCTTTCCCCATTCCCTACAGTAAGTATACCATGTTTTCCCGCGGTGTTTCGCTTTTCGCTTTACTCAGCCAAAAAACAACATAGGGCCATATCCGTGGTATAATTAGTATGTAGAAAAGCTAGTAACCGTAGGCAAAAAACGCATGGCCGAGGCACTGAACGTCCCTGGTCCGTGGGGGGTGATTAACTCCGAGAGGGAGGGGTCGCTCAAGCCGGATTTCGGGAAAAAGATGAAAAAGAAAAAATCATCGGTAATCAGATCAACATATGGCAAAGAAAAGCGAGATAATCAGGGAGGTTAAGACATACAGCGACTTTATCGAGAAGAAGCCGAAGAAGGGGAAGATGGGCGGTCCGTGCGATAGTTACTATGGGCTAGACAAGCCGACCATCTACCTGAACGAGAAGTCCGCCCCGGACATAAACGGGGCCAAGATCGACGACATCCTGCACATAAAGGCAAGGTTCATCGAAGTGACCGAGAGGGAGGACAAGGACGGAAAACTAAAGAAAAGCTATGTCGTGGAGTGCGAAGAGTACACCATGTAACGAAACAAAAATATGGCATGCAAGTCAAAGAAGGCGAAGGCGGTGATGTCCGTCAGGAAATCCGTGAAGTCGAAGAAGGACGGGAAGGGCGGTCCGCTGGAGGACATGCTCGGAGGAAAGGGCGCCGCCCCGTCCATGGGGGCTGACCCGATGGCGGGACTCCCCGCCGCCCCTGCGAAGGACCCGAAGGTCGGCAAGCTGTTCGGAGAGCTGAAGTCCGTCATGGACTCCCTGCCGCCGGACGAGAAGGACAGGATCGGTTCGATGACGGTGAGCGAGGCTATCGGAAAGTACTCCGAATCCCCCGCCGCCCCTGCGGCGGCCCCCGCGGCGGCCCCGGGACCGATGCTCGGTTAGCAAAGCCTATGGGCATCAGCAAGAAGTCCAAGGCAGTCAGGGCCGACGGCAAGGGAGGGTTCAGGGAGAACGTAAAGAAGGAGTATAGGAAAGTTGAGGATATGGCCTCCCCCCTTAAGGGCACAGACAAGCTCGTGGACATCGACAAAAAAGACCCCCCGTTCGTGAAGGCGGGCATCAGCATAGCGAACGCCCCATCTAAGGTCGGCAGTTTCCTTGGCAAGACAGGGGCAAAGGCCATTGCGGTAAGCTCATTGCCGGCCATCATCGCGAAGAACTTCGTCAAATGGGGGATGTCCCCGTCTGAACCCAAGAAGGGAACCAAGAACTGAACACCTTGAAATTATGGCAACCAGCAAGCAGACGTCCAAGATGGGCGAACTCGTCAGGAAGACCGCAGGGAAGGTCAAGGACACCCTGAAGGGCGCGGGAGAGGCAGCCCACAACTACGGGTCGATCTACCGCGGGTGGGTCAACACCGAGAACCAGATCCAGTCCAAGCTCCCCGACGTCCGCAAGGGCAAGGGAGCCTACACCCGCGGCAGGATCGACAGGGCGACGAGCGAAATTAAGAAATGACCGTATGTCGAAGAAGGGCGACTCAATCCGCAGGAGCCGGCGCCCGCCACCGACCGGTCCGTATAGGAGCATCCATCTAGCATATGGCAGGAGTAAAGACGGTACTGAAGCTGTACGAGATAGCAAAGAAGGCGGGGGACCCGAGCTTCATCAAGTCGGCGCAGAAGGCAGGGGTCCTGAAGCACGGAAAGGGGCTGGTAGGTAACCTGCTCCTGGCGAAGGTTCCGTTCGGGCTCGTTCCTGCGGCCGCGGGGCTCGGGGCGGCGGCGATAGCGACAGCGGCCAGGAAGGCGAACAGGGAGATCGAGTCCAACGGGATGAAGACGATCAACCAGCAGGACTCGCTCCTGAACATAGCGAGGAAGAGAAACCAAAAAAAGAAATAGCATTATGCGAAACTCCAAGAAAGCGAACGTCATCAGGAAGGAAAAGCGCGACGGCAAGGGAGGCCCCGAAATCATGGGGAAGAAGTCCAATCTCGGCAAGCCCGAGGGGTTTGCCTCGTCCCTCTCGTTCCTGAAGGGAAGGAAGGGTTAGGGATATGCCTACGTGGACATACTCCCCCGAACCCCCCGCTTGGGCCCCGAAGGCGATCAAGAGCGCGGCCAAGAAGGGGGAACTGGAGATGTTCAAGACAGACGAGCCGCTGGACGATGGCGGAACCGCGGGTTTCTACTCCCCTGGGGGGTCCGACCCTTCAACCAGCGTCGACACCATAGTCACGAACTCTTCCCCAGAAAACTCCCCAGCGGTCATGGCCCATGAGTTCGCCCACCTCTCCGACAAGCTCGGTTCTGGGCTGGACGGGAAGGGATTCGCGAAGGCGACGTTCGACGGCGAGGAGATCAACAGTTTGGACATCTCCGGGGCGCTCAGGAGGAAGAAGCGGTATGACGACTCGTCCAAGACCAGCGACGTGCTGAATTCCATCCTCAGGAAGCTCAGGCTGACAGGCAGGAAGGCTCCTGCCTTAACCGAGGAGATCAAGAGGTATGAGGGGGACGTCGGAGGAACCTACGGGGGGAAGACCCTCGACAGGGCCAGAGAGCAGAAGGCCATCCTCGCCACAGGTTCGCTGTTCGTAGCCGACCAGAACAGGTCAGGGGGAACCCCGTCCGCCCCGATGTGGGCGGAGTTCCCGGAGTCAAGGCCCTACGCCGAAATGGCCGTGGATCTGGACGAGAGCAGGAAGTTCTACGACGAGTACACGGAATGGGCGAACAGGAAGTCCGAGTAGGCTAAGCGGACATCATATGAATTTCGTTCCTTGAAAAAACAAGTCCCAAGAAAAAGCGCAAAAAAACAGGGCCCTACCGCAAGCAGGGACCCTGTTTTTGTTTTGGCTCCTAGTAGCCGGAGTTCCCGTAGCTCTTCGTGAGGGCCGACAGGACGCTCTTGAGCGCGTTGATCTCGACGTTGATCGCCTCCTTCTCGAGCTCCGAGTCCTTGGCGTCGGCGTACGGGCATTTCCCGTCGACGACCTCGGCCTTGGACAGGGATTCGGCCTTGGATGCGGTCATCGGCTTGCCGGAGTCCTTGTCCATCTCCTGGCTCTTGGAGGCGAGGATTGAATGGTAGGCGCGGTTGCTGATGCCGTAGGCGACGGACGCCTCGGTGTGGCACTCGGCCAGCCTGGCGATCGCCCTGCTGACGGTGATCGGGTCGCACTGGTCCTTGATCACCTCGGCGAGGACCTCCACGTAGATTTCGGTGTGTCTGCTCATGTCATTTAAGGTTATTGAATTACGCTGCTGATGCCGTTCGACTTGCTGACGGTCAGCCTGTGGTCGAACAGCGACTTGACCGCCTGGACGTGCGATACGCAGATGACCTGCGGGAAACGCCTGTCCAGGCCTGTCAGGATCTCGGAGAACCTCTCCACGCTCTCGTCGTCCAGCCCGATGAAGGTCTCGTCGAACAGGCGGAACCCGCACCTCTGGAATGTCGCGAGGGCCTCGGTGATGGCCACGGATATCTTCATCCTCTCGCCCCCCGAGTACCCGTCGAAGTCCAGCTCCGCCCCCTCCGTGTTGTGGACGGTGACGAACAGGCCCTCGACCTTCTTCTTACCGTCGGACGAGTCCTTCAGGGTGGACATGGACACGCGGAACCCGGACAGGCGCCCGAGGATCTCGTTGGTCCTGTGCTCAATCTCGGGGACGAGCATGTCCACGACCATGGCCTTGACCCCGTTGGTCCCGAAGGCGTCCTTGACCATCGTGATGTCCTCGACGTCAGTCTCGGACTCCCTGGCCTGCGCCTCCACGGCCTTCAGCCTGTCGGCATGGTCCGCCGAGGCCTTCCTGATCCTCTCGAGCGACTCGGAGTCCGCGGATATCCTTGACAGCTTCGACGACAGGGAATTGGACTCCTCCACGGCCTTCAGCCGCTCGGCGGCCCTGTTCGCCAGGGCGATCTCGGCGTCCGGGATCAGCGACGAGTACGAGGGGCCGGCCTGCGAGATCCTGGCGAGCTCCTCGTTCAGCCTCGCCCTCTCGGATTCGGCTCCCTCGGAGGCCTTGAGCATCCGCTCCCTCATGGCGACCTCCTCCCTCATCCCCTTGATCCGGAACGTCCGGGAGATCTCCTCGGCGGTGATGGCGAGTGAGGCCAGGGCCTCCGTCTCCTTCCCGATCTCCTCTTCCGTCGCGCGGTTCCTCTCCATCCTGTCCTCCAGGTTGGCCCTCTCGCGGTCGAGGGCCGTCTCGACCTCCTTCGCACGTGACTCCCTGGCGTCCGAGGCTATCGGGCACTCCTTGCCCGTCACGGGGCAGTCGGAGGCCTTCTCTCCCCTGATCGCCTTCATGCGGTCTGTGAGCTGGGATATGAGGGCCTCTGGCCCCCTGACGTCCATGAGCCCCCTCTTGAGGCTCTCCACCAGCTGGATCTTCTCGTGCTGCAGCCGGTTCCTCTCGACTATCCCCATGGTCTCGTCTAGGTCCTTCACGGCGGCCTCCAGCGACTTGGCCGCCTCGGAGGCGGCGGGGACCTTGTCCAGGTCCAGCAGCTCGCCCCTGATCTTCATGGCCCTGTCCGTGTCCCTGAACTGCGATGCGGCCTTCGCCCTGTAGTCGGCCAGGGTGGCCATGGCGGAGTCGCAAAGCTCCTGGGCTTTGGGGATGACCGTCCCGTTCAGTTCAGCCATCCTGTCCCCCATGGACTTGACCTCCTCCACTGGGGGGATCCTGGCGGAAAGCTCAGCGATCTCAGAGCTCCGGTCAAGCGACCTAAGGGTCAACGCCTCAGACTGGAGCGAGGCGAGTCGCTGCCTCTCCGTCGCCAGCCTCTCCTTGGCCATGTCGCTCCACGAGTCGATCATGTCCGCCCCGGCCATCTCCAGCAGGAGCTCCTTCCTCCTCGAGGCCGTGGCCTTGACGAAGGACTCGGAATGGTCCTGCGGGGTCATGACGGAATTGACGAACAGCCCGTACGAGCATCCGACGACCTCCGAGTTCACGTAGTCCTGCCTCTCCTTGAGGCTCTCCATGGCGTGGGGGACGTTCTCGCCGCCCCTCGTGTGGACCACCGTGAGGGTCTGGGCCCCCTTGGAGGTGACCGACCTGTTGATCTGCCACTCGTCGGGTCCGTCGCTGACGGTGAGGTGGACCGACCCCCCTGACCTACCCCGCATCACCATGTTGCGGTTATCTACCCTGCCGATGCCGTACAGGGCCCACAGGATGGCCTCCTGGATGGAGGACTTGCCGCAGCCGCTGGGACCGTCTATGAGGGTCCTCGTGTCGGGGCGGAAGGAGATGTCGGTGGACTCGTGTGACAGGAAGTTGTTGAGCCTGACCCTATTCAGCGACAGCATTTCCGTCCTCGCTTACCGTCCCTTCGGCGGGGGCCTCCGCCTTCTTCTCGAGGGACGCCGAGACCTTGTCCACCTCGGCAAGCATGGCGTCCAGCATGTACGGGGGGATGGACTTCCCGTTCATGTCGTCGAGGGACGACAGGTAGATCTTCTTGGCCCCGTCGCTGATCGCAAGCTCCTCCACCTTCTTCCTGAGAAGCTCGGTCTTTTCGGACGAAGCCTCCTTGGTGAATGATTCGGTGACGCTGACCGTCGGGACGTCGACGACCGCCGACACCATGACGATCCCCTGGCAGTGGGGGCACAGCGTCTCCATGGTGATCGGGATTACCTTGTTTCCGTTCGCGTTCTCCATATGTTTCAGTGGGTTATTGCCTGACGAAATGCCTGGCTATCAGTATGGCATCGGAGATGCCGTGGTTCTTTCCTATCCTCTTGGCCTGTTCGGGGTAAAGCCCGTAGGCGGCCGCGAGGGACTCGGTCTTGGAGTCCCCCGTCCTCGGCAGGGCCTTGGCCTGCCAGACCTTCGGGTCCACCACGCTGACCGCCCCGCACAGGAGGGAGACTATCGACTTGGCCGCCCCGTAGGACTGCCCGAAGGTGAACGTGGACGAGACGCCCTGCGAGGGCATGGCGTGGGCGAACTCGATCGCCCCCAGCGTCCCCGCCCTGCTTTCGGTCAGGAACTTCAGGGTGGTGAACAGCGCGATGGCGTCCACCTCCTTCCTCTTCCTGCCGCTGCTCATCGTCCTTTCGACCGTGGGCATCCTGCCGCAGCCGACCATCTCCCCGTCCCCCTTCAGCACGCACCATCCGCCGCTGACCCCGTTGTCGATCCCTATGATCCTGTCGAAGCTATTCGGCGGATACGAGGGCCCATCCCCTTTGGATCCTTTCCTCGCTGACGTTTTTGTTTTTGGCATATTTTGAAAGTAATTTTTCCGGAGTCAGGCTGTCCCGGGAGAGGTCCTCAGACGGCTTGGCGTCGGTCTCCTTCCTCTCCTTGGGCGCCACGACTATCTCTATGTTCTTCGGCAGGGCGGAGATCTCGGAGTCGGAAGGCCGTTCAGAGAGGGATATCCTCGCGAAGTCCTTGCCGGCGGCCGCCTCCATGCCCTCCTCGAGGGTCTTGGCCTCCACCTTCCACAGGGACCTTCCCGGAAGCTCGAACGACACTACTAGCCCCGTGGAGGGACTGGCGACCGCCATCGACTTCCTGCCGTCCTCCCCGACCTCCTCGTTCATCACCGACCCGACGACGAACGTGCTCTCGTCGTTGCTGGGCCTGTGGATGTGCCCGTGGAATGACCTGACGCAGCTTGCCTTCAGGCGTTCCCTCGGGAGGACCGGCTCCCCCTTCAGGAGGTCGGTGCTCCCGTGGTTCATCCGCGAGCTGGACACGGCGTGGTGGGTGAAGACCATGTCGCAACCGGTGGGGATCGAAGTCATGATCCATTCGGTCAGCTCCGCCACGTCCTTGTGCCCGGTGTGGGTGCATCTCATGTACGGGACGAAGTGGAGGGTCTTCCCGCCCGCAGTTAGGGTCTCGGGGTCTCCCGTGACGACGTGCCACTTCTTTCCCCTGATCTCGCGGATGTAGTCGAGCGCCCCAGAGCCGTCCGAGAAAGTGTCGTGGTTGCCGCCCATGATGACGACATGGCGGTCCCCGAGGCTCTCCAGGAAGGCGGTGAACTCCCTGATGGAGCCGGACGGGTTGCTCCTGCCGTCGAATACGTCGCCGAGGAGGACGACCAGCTCCGTGCCCTCGCAGTTTCTCCTTATCTCCTCATAGATCGCCTGGCGCTCGGATTCCCTCCTGTCGGGGAAGGATGCGGCGTATCCGTAGGATCCCTTCACGTGGAGGTCGCCCACGACGGCCACCTTGAACCCCTCAGGGAGCGTGATGTCTCTTATCATGTCTTTTCTCGCAAAACGGGAGTGCCGTCTTAACCTGACAGGACCGATAGGCGGTCAAAGCAGTTCATCCGGCACTCCCGTGAAGCCTTGGCTTCAGGGGCCTAGGCGTTCAGCTTTTCGTAGATGGCCTCGTAGTTCTCGGGGGTGACGGTGCATCCTCCGATGGTGGCGAGGAACTCGAGGGCCTTGTCCTGTTCCTTGATCTGGAACTTGGTGTTGGCGATGGCCAGGAGCTGGGTCAGGCGGTCGTCCAGCCCCGGGAGGTCTCCCTTGGGCGCCGAGTCCTTCCCGAAGTCGATCTCCTCGACGGTGACCTCACCCTCGCCCAACTCACCATCTCCGACAGTCTGGTCCTTGCCGACGATCCGGAAGGTCCGCTTGCCGTCGGCGGAGGCACCCGGGACCTCGACCTTCTCCTCATAGGTCTTGCGGAGGGTTCCTAAGCCCTTTCCGATCTCCTTTTCGTCGCCGATGAGGACGGTGTGGTGGAAGTTGAACCCGCCCTTGGACTTCAGCAGCCCCATGTAGACGAATCCGGCATGGGAGCCTACCGACAGGTCGGACAGGGCGGACTCGCCGGCGGTCTTGCTGACCTGCAGGTTGTACACGCCTTCAAGGGTCTCGTCGGACACGACCTTCCCAGCACGGTAGTCAAGGCCGATGGAAATTCCCTTCTCGTCCTTCACCGGCGGGCAGTCCGACAGGACGCGGATCCGGACATTGTCCATCTCGACGGAATAGGTCTTGGTGCCCATGGAGTCCTTCTCGGCGTCGAAGAACTGGATCGAGTTGATCCCCCTGATCTTGCCCTCCACCAGGGTGGCCCTCCCGAACTCGATGTTGCCGCTGATGGAAAGTTGCCCTTCCTTGGTCGCGGCCCCGAGCTTGATGGGGGTTCTGTGGTCGTTGTATCCTCCTGCCCCATTGGCGGGGGCCACGCCTGTTGCCAATATGTCCATATCGTCTTGGTTAGACGTTAATAATCTTGCTTTAATCCTATACTGTCCGTAAAGTTGTGTCAAGTGGTGCAGGTTGACACGTTTTTCAGCGGTTCTGGCTACCCGAGGACCACCCATGAAACGCCCAAGGCGATGACTATTATCCACAGGATATTGAGGCTCCTGTGCAGGTCCTGGACGTTCTGCGATTCGTAAAGGTGCGAGGGGATACCGTTGAAGTAGACCTTGCACTTCCTTTCCTTCACGTGCCTGGAGCTCTCATCCGGGACCGATGGCTCGACCTTGCCGAACTTGTAGGTCTTCCCCCCGATGAGGTCCTCGGTGGCGCCCCATGATTTCCTGAACTCCGGGAGATCCGGGGTGTCAAAGAACCCATACGGGTCAAGGACGGGAGGGGTGACGATCGCCTCCTCGTTGATGGCGTCTGACAGGGCCCTTTCGGCCTCCTTCGCCGCGATTCTGAGGGCGGCGATCCTTTCCCTCCCGGGCCCCATCGGCTGGGGCTTGGGCGACTTGACTTTTGGCATGGTGAATCGGTTATGGTGGTAAATATTAGGTAGGTTCGGATCAGAAGCCTCGTGGAAGGCTGTTTTGGGCGTCAAATCTGCCCTGTACGGCCTTCTGGACCAAAAGATGTCCCAGAACACCCCTGAAATGCTACAGGGGCAAATCTGCCCCCATAGGGCTCTCCTCAGTCCCAAAGGCTGTCCCAGTATCCAGCCAGTTCCCTGATCGCCCTCCGGTGGCGCAGGGCGATCTTCTCGTATTTGGACAGGTAGGTCTCAAAAGGCAGGGGCTCTTCGGACTCAAGTTTTTCCATGTCCACTTCACGCCTTCGGATCTCCTTCGCCAGCGACCGGAGCTTCTCCTCCCATAGTTCCCCTGACAGGTACCTTTTCTCGTCGATTTCCTCAAGCTCCTTCGGGCCGCAGCTGCTTCCCCTGTCCGCCAGGTCGATCAGCATCCCCGAGATCACCTTGTCAAGATAGCCGCAGGCGTCCCACATGTCCTCGTCTGACCACCCCCTCCTGCCCCGCTGGAAGAAGAAGATCACCTTCCTGAGCCTGTACCTGGCTTCCGAGAATACCATGGAGGCTCGATAGGCGAGAGCTTCCAGGGTGTCGATTACATTTTCCTTGGCATTTCCCATATTCACTTAAGCTTCATTGGATTAGGTTAGGCCAGCCAGCCTCTTCCTCGCAATCTCGCAGTAACCTTCGTCCAGTTCGATTCCGATTGCGTTACGGTTGAGGTTCTTGGCGGCGACCAGGGTGGTTCCGCTGCCCATGGCGTTGTCAAGGACGGTATCACCCTCGTTGGTGTAGGTCTTGATCAGGTATTCCATGAGGGCTACTGGCTTCTGGGTTGGATGGAGAGCCGCCTTCTGCTTGTCGGTAGGAAGGATCTGAACGCTTCTTGGGTATCTCTCCGTGGAGTCGTAGCCGGTCAGCCCGTGCTCCCCGTAATTCTCGGTCTTTCTGCTGTTTCTCTTGTGCCTCTCCGTCGATACCTTCCTTGCGTGCCCGCTGGTCTTCTGCGGGTTGTACGTCGGCAACTGGCCATAGAAGACGACGATGTCCTCGTGGCACCTCATCGGCATTTTCTTGGCGTTAAGATACCCTGTCGGGCTCGTCTTCTCCCATACCCAGCAATACCTGAACATCTCGGGGTTGCTCATCACCAGCATGGACGTGAAGGGCTGGTTGGCCGTCAGGACTATCGCCCCGTTGCTCTTGACGATTCTCCTGTAGTGTTCCCACAGCGGTTCTAGCGGAATCACCGTGTCCCATGAGCAACGGCCAAAACCATAAGGTAAATCGCACAGGACCATGTCAACGCTCAAGTCCGGTATCTGTTTCATCGCCTCAAGGCAGTCCCCTTGGACTATGGTCTGGGTGGTCATAGGATTGGCTTAATTCCAGTTGTTCAAGCGGATGCTGAGAAGGTAGTCGTTGACCGCCTCCATGTCGCAGACCTTGCCCTGGTCGCAGTGATCGTAGGCGTAGTCAACCTGATCCTGCAGGCGAGAGGCCTCTTCCATCACCTTTCCGATCACCGCAGGCGTAAGGGCCTCCATGTGCTTAAGCTCCCGCAGGGCCCTCTCAAAGTCCGGGTCGTACACCTTCACGGGCAGGACGCCGGTCGTCAGCAGCTCCCGCGCCTGCCAAAGCGAGCGGAGATAGGCCACGGCGAACTTCTGGGGACGGCCTTCCCGCCCGACCAGGAACTTCTTCTCCTGATTATGCGCGTAGCCGCTGAAGGCGTCGCGGACCAGCTTGGGCGTCCAGATCCGGTCGAACAGCCTCCGTAGCTCCATGCCCTCTTCGGTCGTCTCGCTCTCCTTGACCGGAGCGACCATGACCTCGAGGATCGACGGGTTGCACTTGACGGCCAGCTGGAGGAACCTCCCGACCTCGTAACGGGTGTCGTCCTCCTTCCCTTCAACCCAGGATGTCTGGCGGGTGGACCCGCCGAGCTTGAGGATCTCCGAGGTCGGCTCCACGAAGACGCCCCTCCAGTCGTAGTCGGAGCCCTCGTCGTGCAGTCCGTGGGCGCGCAACCCCACCAGCGTCGTTAGTATGTTCTTCATAAATCTCAGGAGGGGAAGAACACGATGTCAAGCAGCAGGAACAGGTTGGCGGTGTACAGGGCGACGCAGGAGACGATGAAGACCTGCATCCCCTTCATCCAGTCGATACCCTCCTTCAGGTCAAAGATCTCCTTGACTTCCTTCTGCACCTGGGACATGGACTTGGCATTTTCGTGTTTGCATTCGGTGGCGGTAGGGGGATTGATGCAGTCAGGATTGCGACTGGTGGTGGTAGAGGGAACAAAAACAATAGGGTAGGAGCTCTCGACTGGTTCCCATGGCATGATCCTCACCTGAAACGGGGGGTTGTTGATCTGGTCCCTCAAGGCCTCAAGGTCGCGGACGGTCACGGGGGCGTCGAGGCGGGCCTGCTCCTCCCTGGCTTCGGCCTCGCTGACCTTGATCATGGCTTCCGTTACGGCCCTGTTGGCCTTCTCCAGCCTTTCCTTGGCATTGGCGACGGTGGGGACGGACGGTTTCTTTCTGCGCATAGTTTTTTGGTTAGTTATTTTCTTCGGAGAACAGCACTATGCAGTGGTTGCCCTTGGAGCTGATCTTGACGTCATGGTAGGAGAACCCAAGCTTCTCCTTATTCTCTATCAGATCCCCAAGCTTCATCTGGAAGTACGGGTCTTCCCAGCCGGAGGCCAGGTAAACGGGGAAGATCTTCTTCATACGGACTACAGGGACATACTCTCCTTGGTCTTGGCCCTGCACTCGTCGTCTATGACCACTCCGATCATCTCCTCGAACGTCAGGTCGCAGAACTCGTCGTCCCAGTCGGCGATGAAATATAGCCGGTCGGTCTCGTTGATCCTCCCGAACAGGACGGGATCCTTCATCTTGGACTTTTCCGTCTCGTCCATCTTCTTCACGTCCTTCTGGTCGGGGTTGTAGTAGTGGTAGATGACGAAGGAGTCGAACAGCCCGTCAAATTCCTTCTTCCTTTCGATGACCCTCTTGGGGATTACCCTGGTGAAGTACTCCCAGTCGGTGTCTGAGATGTGGCCGCCCCTGATGTTGTTCTTGTGCTTGTTGAGGACGGACTTTTCGATGTAGTGGCTGACCCCCTTGGCCTTGATCATGGATTCCCTGAACCTCATGACGTATTCCTTCAGGATCTTCTCGGCGGCCGCCTTCTGGTTGTTGGCCATGAAGGCGTCGAACCCCTTCTCGAGGAGCTTTATCTCCTTGTCAAGTAGATCAGACTCCATTTTCTTGAACTTGGACTTGGCATACCTGAAGTAGAGCTGGGGGGAGATGCCCTTTCCGTCCTTCACGGATACGGAACCCGTGCCTCCTCCCCACTGGATGACATTGTCGAACCTGATGTAGACATCGTCGGTACCGGTTCCTGTGGTTCCATTCGTCGCAAATAGAGACATATTATAAGGTTAGATTTCCAAAGCTTTCTCCTCCTCCAGCCCCGCACCGTCGGTCGGTGTTTTGTAGCAAGATCTGCAGGCATGATTGTCACAACTGTGCCCGCTTAGGTGCCCGCAGACTACCTCCCGGGCTGTCGCAGATGGTTGGTCTTCCGCCAACAAGGTGCAGTATGGGACAAATGGGGCATACGGAGGGTCATAGTGCGGATTCGGCAACCACGGGTTGGTCTTGTCATGGGTCGGAATGGATGTCGGTTCACCGCTCTTCTCCTTAGGATTCCCGCAGTAGGGGCAGAACTCCCCAATCTTCGGGTCGTAGGTCTGGTCGTGCTTGTTGCAGATGGCCATAAGGTCAGGTTACGATTTTTCTGAACAGAATCTTGTAGGTGGCGTCGCTCATGTCGAACTCGCTGTCGGAAACGGTGATCAGCGTCATCCGCTCTTTTGTCATGGCGACCGCCTCCCACCCGTCCATGGACATCTCGTCGCACAGGGACGCGATTTCGCTCTCCTTCACGTCCCTGACGGCATGGCTGGTATCCATGGTCAGCTGATCAGCTTCGGGACAAGGATCGCGACTATGATCCCGACCGCCACCAGGACGGGCTCCCAGATCGCCGCCCTCCTCTCCAGCCTCTTGACCATCTTCTTGAGGTAGGAGGCTTCGGCGTGGCAGCTTCGGAAGAACTCGTCTGTCCTCATCTTTTCCTCGCATACCGGAAGGTCGTTGTTGCATACGGGGCATGAGGCGGTATAGGTGGAGGTCCAGGTTGTCGACGTATCGGTAACGTCGACAGGCAATACAGGATAGGGTAAGGGGTGTGACATAGTTGGTTGGGTTAGGCGATTCTAGTCGGGATTTCGTCCCAAGCCTCCTTGGTCAGTCCCCTGCCGTACTTCCTGACCAGATGCGTCCTGAGAAGCTTGTCGATGCCCTTGTCGTCCATGATCAGCTTATGGCCTGACAGGAACAGGGCAACCTGACCGGAATCCGGGTAGACCTCTCCGGTCACCGGATTAATTTTCTCGGTCATCTGGATGAGGTCATCGTCCTTGAGGTTGTATTTTTCGGCGATGGTCATAGGCTTCTTCTCCTCGATGTAAATCCTAGCTCCCAACGGGAACCGGTAGTTAGGGGCGCACCGCTTAATCTGGGTGGCATAGCTGTCGTCAATGTTCTTGTGGCCGTCCGGCTCGTAGTGCATGGCTACAAAGGCGTGGGGCGTGTTGTCCCATATCTTGCTGTCGTATGGAAGCTCTGAGGTGAAAACCCCGTCCTTGACACTGGCCTCGTAGGCGAACAGTCCTGCGGTGTAGATTGGGCTTGACTTCAGGGCCTTCTCGAAACCTCCGTTAAAGTCGGCGTAAACCCACTCATAGCCGAAGCTGTATCTTTCCAGCCACTTGTCGCCGTGTTCCTTCCAGTCCGCCTTTTCCTCATCGGTGGCCGAGTAGTATTTGGCCTCGGTGTCGTGTTCAGCCTTCCATGGGTGGATGTTTTCTGGGACAAGCCCGAACTTCCTGACCCCCTCAAGGGAGTTGTAGAGCGAATCCCCATACCCGGTCTGTCCGGACATCACGGACATCGCCCGCTCGTTGTAGTTGACCCTGACGCCGAACTTCCGGAACATATACGCCTCAATGGCGTCGGACAGGGCGAACTTGGTGCAGTTCCCGAAGTCCTTGCCGAACCGAACCTGAAGCTCGTGGGGATCGGACTTGAACGGCAACCAGTTCCCGTCCTCCTGCAAAATCTCGTCTGGAAGCCCGCTAACCTCTCCTGCTACCCAGTCTTTAGGCGATACAGGGCGCTGGATCACCCCGCTCCTCGTTTCAGACGGGGAGGGGCAGTCGTTGATTACTTCGTGGTTTTCGATCATAGGCCGATTCTTCGCTTTCAGTCATTAAATGGGTTAGGGGAAGTCGTGTCGTACAGGAGCCTCTTCTTGGAGGCGGGGATATTGAGCCTGATGATCCTGACGATGTTCTTAAGCCTGTTCCTGACGGGGCAGAACTCCTTGATCCGCGGGGTCTTGCATTTCAGGATGTCGCAGGCCTCCTTGATCAGGTTCCATTCGTCGGCGTTGGCCTCCATCATGTAGGAGATCTTGCCGTGGCCCTGGTTGCTTGGCTTAATTTGGACGGATTTCATGTTTTCTTCCGCTTAAGAGTTACTCCCTATCGGCTGAGAACCACTTCCTGGTCACGCCCCCTCATCTCCATCACTCCGCCGTACCTGTTGTCCGTGGAGACGAAGTGCCCCGTATTGGCCTCAATCCATACGGCCACCCATGCGTGGCTGCGGTCATTGTTGATGAGGATGGAGCTCTCTATCCCCTTCTGGGCCAGCCTGCCCTGCAGCTCCTTGGAGTGGTCATAGCAGTTGCCCCCGGGGTTCGAGTAGGGGACGCTCGCCACGTCCGCGAGGACCGAGTAGAACTCGCTGGTCCCGGCGAAGGAGTCGATGCAGCTCCGGTTGAAGCTCTCTACCGTCTTCAGGGTAGACCTGAGAACGGCGTTGTCCTCCTTGAGTCCCCTGTTGGCCCTGCGACTGATGTCGGCGTCCGTGAAGGACACGACGGCGAGGCATAGGGCGGCCATGGCCGGCAAAACCAGGGTCTTGTTTATAATTGCCAGTGTCTTGTCGGTCATATAGTTATTTGCTAGCTAGTCTTATTGGCTAAGAGGATTGTCGACTTCTTTCCCCACCATCCGGCTGAGATGTATATCCCCATGACTTCCCTTCCTTAGCCAAACCGCCCCGAGCTGAAAACCGGACTGCGGGAACTCCTTCGGGGTGTCGATTAGAATTATCTCCTGTATCGAGAAACCTGCTTCCTCAATCATCCTTATCCGTGACTTGGTCCAAAGGTGGTTTATGGTCAGCAGGAGTACTACATTGTCGGACACCTCCATGCAGCGCGGTAGAAATTCCCTTATCCTGCTCCATGGGGGGTTGGTGACAATCCAGTCATAATGTCCTATCTCTACGGAAAGGAAATCCTGGCCCCTCGTTATCTCCATCTCGTCTACTGACTTTACCATGGGAGCCCGCGAAAGCGCCCTGACGAAGCTTCCGTCTCCGGAGCACGGCTCAAGAACCCTGCCGGTTGGGCAGAAATGCTTGACTATCTGGTCAGACAGCCAATCTGGCGTCATCACGCAGTCGTTGCTCTTGTAGTCTGTTTTTGGCTGGTATTTCATGCGTTCCTCTCTTTAGCTAGTTAGACTTTCGCTTCATACCTTTCTTATCTCTTAAAAAGTTTCTTAGTCGCCGGCAGCCCGATCAGGCACTCGGTCAACGCCCAGCCGTGCCAGTAGGTGACGAGCTCCTGGTTCCCGGCCTTTTCGGTCAGGTCCACCCCGATCAGGTCCATCAGGGATAGGGCGGCGTGCAGAAGCTCGTGGGTCAGGCAGACGACGAGCTGAATCCCCTCCAGGTCTTCGTTGACCCATATCATTGAGTCCGCCACGGGGTCCCTCCCCTTGACCAGCCCGAACATCTCGCAGTGGAACCCTCCCCTCATCTCGGATTCAGGCCCTTCGTCCTTAGCCAGCTTCTCCCCGTTTCCCTGCCACCTTTTTTCGTGCTCGTCCACGAACTCGTTCCATGACGACACGATCACGTTCACCCTGCCTCCGTAGATGTGGTCCTTCAGCTCAATCTTTTCCATATCCCTTTATGGTTAGGTAGTCGTAGAGTTCCCCGGGGGTGTCCATGGGTATGCGGGTGTCAGTGCCAATCAGGAATATCCCCATCGACTTGTCCCTTCCCTGGTCCATTTCGTAGAACCAGTATCCGATCGTGTCTCCCCTGTCCTCCATGATCTTGGACAGAAGGTCAAAGGCCAAGCCTATCCCTGTGTCGAAGACCGGGGTTTGGCAGTCCGTCACCCCGTCGAAGGCCCCCTGGAACCTGCACCACCTGTCCTGGAGGTCGGACAGTAGGCTGATCGCCTTGACGAACTCCTCTTTCGTCAGCATCATATCACCTTGGCTATCTGCCAGGCTACCCCCTCCATGACCGCGGAGACCAGGCCGTTCCCGCACTGACGGTATCTTGAGCTGTCGGACATCCGTTTCGTTTTGTCCGGGTTTTTCTTGGTGGGTGACGGATAGGTGACGTCGTTCCAGCCGTCAGGCCAGTCCATGAGCCTGCATGTCTCTACGGGAGTCAGCCTTCGGATGGCGATGGACCTGCCGCCGACTTGGATATAGGGTTTTCCGTCCTCCCTTTGGGCGACGACATACGGGTGCTTGGATGAGCTGAATCCCGTAGACCCCGCGAGGGCAGGGGACACCCCGTCCGTATCGTAGATCCTGTCATGCTGGGACGATCCCCCGTTGATGACGGCTATCTGGGCATTACCGTTTGAATGGTTCGTGCGAAGAGTGGTTGTGGCATCCTGGTCTTTCGGAACAGTAAGATTATATGGGTCGATAACTGTCACCTTAACTCCATTCCGTTCGCTTCTTAGACTTGGTGAGACATTGTCATAAATTCTTACGCCATCGAATCCTTGGGTGTCGTCAAGTATCGCCACCTGCGTCCTCTGTCCGTGGTTGTCTGCACCCTTTCCGTAATTGGCAGTGATGCAGTTGGAATGTCCCCCGTTCTGGACGGCGACTGTCCCTTCCTTGATCAGAACACCCTTAAGGGGGGAACTAAGCCCGAGCAACCTCTCCACTTGATCGGGCGTCATCTTGTCCAGAAGCTTGATGATCGCCGCGGCGGACAGGTAAAACTTCCTGTCAACCTCGCTTTCCTGCTGGAGGATGTCCTTGAGCTTCCTTGTCTGCGGGGTCGGCTCGGGCCACTCGAAGGCGTCGCATTTGGCCTTATCCAGGAAGCCGACCGTAATCAGCCTGTTCCTGGACTGCGGGACGTCGAAGTCAAGGGCCTGCAGTTTCGTATACTTGACATGGTAACCGATTCGTGCCCATTCAGACAGGATCCATTTCCATTCGTCGGCGAACTTCTTGGAGAAGGCCAGCGGCGGGACCTCCTCCAAGGTGAATACGGGGGGTCTGACGGTCTCCAGGCACTTGAAATAGGCCTCCCACAGGGGGAGGCCCCTTCCCAGATCGTCATCCATGCCCTGCCCCTTCCCGGCCACACTGAACCCCTGACATGCGGGGCTTGCATGAAGCAGGTCGCACTTAGGGAACTTTCCCCAGTCGATCTTGGTGATGTCACCGTAGTTCGGGGTCCACGGGAAACGCTCCTTAAGCACCCTTGAGGCCATGGCGTCAAACTCGGCGAACGCCACATGGTAGGTCTCATTCCAGACGCGGTCGAACGCCATCTCGGCCCCTCCCACACCCGTGAAAAGCGATGCCAATCTCATAGGATGCAGGCTTCGGCGGAAAAAAAGACGAACAGGAACCCCGTGGTGACCCCTATGACGAACCCTAGGCTAAGGTAGCCGATGAACCCGTCGATTATTTTCGTAGTCATACCCCCAAGTGGCGTTAATGTTAAGGCTTTCCCCTATCTTATCAGGAACCTGCATTCCCCGCAAACGACCATCCCGTCTGCGAACTTCAGGCCCACCACGGACTTGCAGGACGAAGACTGGCAGGTGATCACGACCTTTTCGCATCCTGCCGACATGTCCCTCACTATCTTTTCGGAGGATTCCCTCCTTTCGTAGTCAAGGCACTTTCCGCACTTGCCTGTCTTGTTTCTCTTCGTGATCGCCTTCTCGAGGCACCTTTCGCAGTATCTGGTGCAGATCATAGCCGTTCCTGGTCACCCATGGCGAAGGCCACCAGGTCATCCGCCGAGATCGGGCCGTTCCTGGAGCCCGCCCCCTCGCCGTTGGAGGCGACCGCGACCGTAGTCGGGACCGACATCACCATCCAGTTCCCGATCCGCGGATCGTCGGAGTCGACGTCCACCTCCTCGATGTCCGCCCCCCTATCCCTGGCCAAGGCGATCGCCTTCTTGAACTCCCTGCATGGGGAGCACCACTTGGCCGTGAACACGACCAGTTTCCTTTTTCCGCTTTCCATAATCCGTTTCCTTAAGTCTTATGACTCCGACGACTCGATGTCCCTCTCGCTGCTGTCCAGCATCTTGGTCTCGTGCAACAGGAACTTCGGGGACTTGGCCTTCAGGAGGACGGGCCTGTCCCCGTCGTGCCTTACCACCACCCCCTCGTCTACGACTCCAGTCGGGTCAAGGGGGACGCATTGGGCATGGCCCGTGTCCGCCAGGCGAAGGTCCATCCACTGCTCGGCCACGAACTCGGAGTGCCTGCCCCGCCATACCTCCGGGACGCACTTGATCCCGCGGGTTACGCAGAACCTCCTCATCTGGTCGAAGTCCATGTCGGTGACGTGGCCGTCGGGGGAGACGATCGCCACGCGATAGGCGTAGAGCGACCTACCTCCCGTCTCGTGCCGGTAGGAGTAGCCCTTCTGGATCTCCGCCCCGGAGTCTGTCCGTCCGATGATCTCCCCGTAGACGGCATATCCCTTAGGGAGGAGGTGGGCGATCTTCTGCCCCTCCTTGACCCAGACGTCGTCCAGGTAGAAGCCGGGTTTGTCCTTGCTGTCCTTGGTCACCTTGCGGCTCCCGAAGACCACGTCGTATTCGGTGTCGGATATCATGACCCCAAGGGACTTCAGGACCCTCTCGACGAGGGTCAGCTTGCGCCTGACGACGGTATGGGCGACGCGGACTGAAGTCCCGTGCAGCTTCTGCGTCACGACGATCTCCGCCTCCTGCGGGATGAGGTGGCTGTTCCTGAAGTAGTTCTCGGTGTCGACGTGCAGGGGGAAGCACTCGGGGATTATCCTTGACGGCGGCTGTGCCTTGCCCTTCGCCTTGCCGGATCCGTCATTCGGGGAGTCGACGACCAGCTCGTACTTCCTGCAGACCTCCTTGCCGTCGATCGAGTCGAAGGTCATCCCCTCCTTAAGGGACGAGGCATCGACGCCGAGATAGGAGAGGCAGGACGGCGGCATGAACAGGCATGTGGAGAGATGCCCGCGGAACTTGACGGCCTTCACCCTCCTGTTGTCCTCGACGTAACCCTTCTTGGGTTCCGCATTGAGCTCGGGATGTCGGTACAGGGAATTCTCCCTGCAGAACTCGCGGGACAGCTGGCATTCCGCGGGAAACACTATCCCGAGGTCCCCCTCCTTCACGTCCTTCCCGACGATGGCCTGCCCCCCGAGGAGGTAGGTCCCCATCACGTTGTCGCACCCCTCAAGGGGGCTGACCTTCACGACCTTCGCCACGACGGCGGCGTAGTTCGAGTTCTTCGGCTTGTCGAAATTCATAGATGCGGTAGTTGCTTCTTTAGTTAGTCTAGGCCCTCGCCTCATTGGCCAATCTGGCGACCTCTTCGATCCCTCCCGCCTCCTCCAGGTCCTCTGGCGTCCATGCTATCCCCAGGCAGTCTATGTAGACGTCGTCGCCGTGGGTCTCCATGCACTGAAGGCGGTAGCATTCCCCGCAGATGGTCCAGTCCGGGAAGCTGTCGTCATACGGGCGTCCGCACGTGTGGCATTCCATACTATATAGAGATCTCGTTGACCATCTCTACCCACCCCGTCAACTCACGATTCACGAATGGGCCGTCTAACGGCACTCGCTTAGCCCCCCACCTGTAGAGCTTCCCGTCGTCGCCCAATCCGTAAATTTCTGCGTCCTGACGGATTTCTCCCCCGTTTTTTCTGTCGTGCCTTACTTCCAGCCCCGTGAAAACGGTGGAGATCTGTATTATTCTCATAGGCCAGAGGTTTCCCTTATCGCAGGGGGGAAGATGTCTACGTTAAACTCGCCCCACGGGGTGGACAACCCGAACCACAGCGCCCAAAGGAACAGGACGGTCAGGATGAACGGGAGGCACCCGCATCCGCATGACACTCTTGGCTCAAAATTAATGTCTTGGTTGCTCATAGCAGTTCATTGAAGATTGTCTATTCCGTGAGATGCCTGATCACCTTCCCCATGATCTCCTCGGTCAGCCCGACAGACGAGTTGGTCTGGAACAGGTTCGGGACCTGATGGGGGAGGAAGTCGTCCGTCCCCTGGTCGTCGAGGATGGCGTAGCGTTCCGTCTCGGGATGCTCGTCAAGCCAGGCCTGGATGTTCGATCCCCTGCACTTGGAGTCCTTGACCTTGAGGGGGGTCCTGTCGTTAACGAACAGGAGGCCGTTGGCCCTGATGTCCTCGATCCAGCTCGTTGAATGCCTCCAGCTAGACGACAGGACTACGGTTACCCCAAGCTCCTCAAGCTTGTTGACCATGAAGACCCTCTCGGGGTCGGTCATGATGAGTTTCCCCGATGAATCCGTCCTGTGAGGAGTCCCGGGCAGGTGGTTCAGAACCCCGTCGATGTCGAGCATCAGTACCTTCATACCGTATTGGCTGTTATTGTCTTACTCCACGTTTTGTCGCCATCCCCGCACATCGTTTTTCCCGTGGAGACAGCGCCTTCCATGGGCGGACAGAAATGTGCGGGAGTGGCGACACCGGACCTTTATTCAAGTCCGGAGTTGCGTTTGGTTGTGCCGTCCATGATGACAAGTCAGGAGGTGTCAGTTCCCCCTAAAGGCCTCGGAGGCCTTCGGCGAACGGTTTTCCGCAGTTATTCCCGGCGGACGGATGGGAGTGACTTGCACAGTCACCACGCATTATCCCTCTGTACTGATGGCCATCCACAGCTGTCCAAGAGGTCTTTTGCTCCGCCTCCATGCCTGCAAGGGTTCGGACAGCGGCTTACCCGCAGTTCCCATCCGTCCGCCCCCGATCGCGTAGATCGGGGAGGTTGTGTCATCGAACGGCGTTTGCCGCCCTGATGGCGGACCACCCAGCTCATGCGGACCTTGTCTCCGACCTCGGAAAACGGAGGAATATCCTTGCCGTCCCAGGTCTTCCCGCCTGCTTGCTCATTGTAGGCGTTGAAGGCAATCTCGGCCACCTTCAGATCATTCTCTAGCCCATCCGTGGGGATGGACAATCCATCTATCAGCATGATTTCTTCGCTACTTGCGGTCTTAGTCTTCGCCGCCAGACTGACAGGTGTTTCTTGCCCCTGTGGTTCCGCTGTCAGCGGCACGGCAATGGACTCCCGACCAGCGTAATCTTAATGCTTGGGTGACTGGACCAAGCCCGCAGTGGCATATTCTACGCCACCCTCGACCTGTCAGTTTGGCGGCCCACGATCACGACGGATCATGGACGCATGATTCCCGGAAAGCCTGCCCCGACCAACTGTCGTCACGTTTTTGGGTGCGGCACTCTGCACCCCTTTCTCCCCCAAGGGAACACGCGGCACCGTTTCGCAGTTGATGCCACTTCACTCCTTGCCCATACGTCTCATGCTTTGCCTCCTGCGAGAAGGTACTCACAACCCACGTATGCGGGCGGTCAGGGAATTATCAGACTTTCCGGAAACCATGATTGTGTTTGCTTGTGATGGAGCCACTTCAGGGAATCGAACCCTGGTCTTCAGTTTACAAAACTGTTGCTCTGCCCCTGAGCTAAGGTGGCATGGTGCAAGAGCTGGGACTCGAACCCAGAATGCCTTACGGCGTCCGCTTAGGGGGCGGATAAGCGTCCAATCGCTCACCTCTTGCAAAATTCTGATCTAGTTTCTTTTCCGTACTTCCTTAACCTCCATCCTCTTTGGTATGTGTTCTGGTGTTTTCTAATTTCACATAAGGCCCTAGAACATATTTGACACCTGCATTTTTTATAGTTAACCGTCCTCCATGATCCGTGCCTCATCGTGCCATTTTTGTGGAGACCAGTTTTAATAGCATGACTAGAGTTTTCCTTGGGGGTAACCCACTCGAGATTTTCAAGACGGTTGTCATCTTTTACCCCATTGATGTGGTTGACTTGTTTTTTGGTATCGGGGTTCAAGACGAAGGCCTTCATCATGGCCCTGTGGATCATCAGAAAAGTTATATTTTCCCCAGAAATCAAATGGACATATGTATATCCAGTATGGTGCTGATGGATTTTTGGAAAGAAAGGAAGCGGATGGCGTCCTCCACTTATTCTTCTTACTCTACCCATAGAAGAAATTTCGTAATTTAAATTTTCTTCTATGGTTTTCCAAATTTCCATAATGGTATAATTTTACTACTGGTTTTTATTTATGAACTGGCTGCAGTGCATGGTCGATGTTGCAACCAGTTCGAAGTTTTTGGCTCGGGCGGAAGGGATCGAACCTTCGACAATCCGCTTAACAGGCGGATGCTCTGACCAACTGAGCTACACCCGAATGGCAACGAGTCGTGGAGTCGAACCACGTTATTCGGTTTTGGAGACCGACGCAATAGGCCGTTATGCGAACTCGCTATGGTGTGACGCACGAGAGTCGAACTCGCCACTTTGGGACCACGGCCCAATGTGTTGACCGCTACACCAGCATCACCATGCTGTGGAGGAGGGGGTGGGATTCGAACCCACGGTGCCTTGCGGCACGACTGTTTTCAAGACAGTTCCCTTAAGCCCCTTGGGTACCCCTCCTTAGTGGGAGCAGATGGGTTTGAACCACCGGCCTTCGCCTGATAAGGGCGACGCTCTGCCTCTGAGCTATACCCCCGCAATAACCGGACCGCTTACCCACTTTGGGCAGGAATGTCCGGCCTCGATAGTTCTCGCCACTGGTCTGGGGGTCGAACCCAGGCTTACCGGTCGTTGAACCGATCGTCATGACACTAGACCAACCAGTGATGGTGTCGGAAGTAGGATTCGAACCTACGAAGCCGAAGCAGCTGGTTTACAGCCAGCCCCATTTGACCGCTTTGGTATCCCGACGCGTGGAGACCAAGACTGGAATCGAACCAGCTTAATAGGGCTTTGCAGGCCCTTGCCTATCCAACCGGCTCCTTGGCCATGGAGCGGGCGGCGGGAATCGAACCCGCATGACCAGTTTGGAAAACTGGCGTTCTGCCATTGAACTACGCCCGCATATTTTTTTGGTCACTTCTTTATAGCAGGTGCTCTTGAAGAGATTGTCCCCCATTTTCTTATCCTCCTCTCATACACAATTCTTACTATTTCCTTTTCTAGTTTCTGCTGTATGAGGCATAGATTTAACTTCTATCAAGACGAGATCCCGTTCCTCTACCCCGGAATGTACAGTCACCCAGCTTAATGCTGCATGGCGCTCTGAGTACGTGTTTCTTACGCAAGTGACTGGAGCCGCAGGCCAGAATCGAACTGACATCTTCCGCTTACAGGGCGGTAGCTCTGCCATTGAGCTATTGCGGTATGTATGGCGGTCCGTTTCGATGCCATGGACGCGGACCGCCGGCCGGAGACAACCTGATACGGATTGACTCCGGAGAAAACTGACTCGCCGCCCCGGCCCGAGGCTGACCCCGGGCGAACACCTGGCGAAGGAATATTTGGGGTCCGTCCCCGCCGGCGCCCGAGGGCAGCCGAAGCGGGGACGGGTCACTATGTGGGGATTTACCAGCCCCGATCGGACCATCATGCCATGCTCACAGCATCATGATCCGATTGGAGAGCCGAACGGTGATCGTTCGGCTTCCGTAAAGAAGTGGTGCCGGTTAGTTTACGCCCCAACCGAGCCGAATGGGCAAGAGTAAGCCTGCGATAATAATACACGATGCCCTGCAATGAGGCAACTCTCACGGAAAGTGCGTTTTTTAAGCTCCCCACCTGGCCTTTGGATCAAGACGCAGGGTAATTATCCACACCCTGACCCATTTCGTCCTGCAGGCCATGCAGAGGCACTTCACGACCTTGGGGAACGTCGCCCTAAGGACTGACCTCCCCCAGTCGTTCTTCTTCCCGCAGAACGGGCACGGGCCCGCCTGCGGCCTGTATCCTACCTCTTCCTTCCTTCTCATCATTTCCCTTCCTTCCTGCATTTCCTGTTGTGCATCTCGCACACGTCCAGGCAGTTCCTCGAGCAGATCGGGTCGCCCTTGGGGTTGGACTTCCTTGACCACTCTATCCTGTCCCGCCTCATGTCCGGACCGACTTTACCGATTGGATCGCCGCCTTCCCTGAGGTAGATCACGCACGGGTAGTGGTGCCCGTTGGCGACCACGCTGTCGTCGATCGGCAGGTAGCACCTGTCTGATGAGCTCTCGTCCAGCCCGCGGACCGTATGGCCCTTCTTGGCCTCCCCGACCCTGAACCTCAGGATGGGATGGGCGTTCAGGATCTCCTCGCCGATGTCCTCCGCCACGTCCAGTTCCCTGCCGGTCTGCGCCGACGGGATAAGGCGGATGTCCGCCACCCCAAGGGAATGGGCGAGCCTAACTGTCCTGACCATCTCCTGGATGTTGTCCTCGTTCAGGACGACCCCGACCGTCACGTAGGAGATCGTAGACAGGAACCTTATGTTCTCGGTGACGGTCTCGAACTTCCCCCTCACCCCCGACATCCTGTCCGTCGTTTCGGCGCAGCAGGCGTCAAGGGACACGGAAAAGTCATTGGCCCCAAGGTCTACCAGTTCCTGGTAGAGTTCGCGTCTGGCAGACCCGTTGGTGGAGATGGCTATCCATTCCACGCCAAGCCTCTTCGACAGGGCCACAAGGGCAGGGAGACCTGCGTATGCGGTAGGCTCGCCCCCTGAGAAGCGTATCGCCCTCAGCCCGTCCTTGGCCCACTCCCTGATGCAGGCTTCGGCGTCTTCCATGCGGATGTCGCCGCTGGCGAGGGGCTTCAGGCCCCTGCAGTATGTGCACCTGAAGTTGCACCGGTCAGTGAGGATCATCTCGCATCTCATCATCCTCGAAGTCTCGGACAGGTTCCTGCACCTCTCGTCGGACAGGGTGTAGAAGCCGATCTTCTCCATTTCCATTTTTGCCTCCTTTGTCTTTTGGGGGAACCTTTCCCTTATCGGACCGCCATGCACGCAGGCTCGTGGCTCCTGCCGCATGAGTCAATCAAACATGACGACCCGATGAGGGAGGCGACCAATGGGCGGTCGCCCTCCCCTTCCCGCTTTTACTTGATGGTCCTGACGAGCTCAGGCTGGGTGGTGAACTTCAGGGGCTCGTCCACATACAGGTATTCTCCCTTCCATTCCACGTAGACGCCGTCGGTGGTGAAGAAGAACACTCCGTCGGCGTTCTCCCCGTACGCCCCGTCGATGTCGGGGCGTCGACCATATTTCGTTCGGTTACCATGCAGGTTAACCTCTGCAGGGAGGCCATTTCCTTGGGGAGGCCATCATGCCCCGTAATCATTATACCACGCTTCTACCAGTCATTGCTCTCGTCGATCTTGGCCCTGCGCCGCCGCCCCGCGGCCTTAGGCCCCCCGTGGGTCCTCGTCGGCCTGTGGAAGCGGGGTTTGGTGCGCCGAAGGACATCCAGGGAACTGACGGTGAAGGAGATCTTTTCGGCCTTCATACCCATCCCTACCCCTTCACGACCGCCAGCGGGGTAAGCTCCACCAAGATCTCAACGAGGTCCTTCTGGTTCTCCATGACAACATCGATGTCCTTGTAGGCGGACGGAGCCTCATCGAGATCACTCCTCCCGCGGATGGCGTGCAGGATCCCCCTATCATCGAGAAGTCGTTTCTCGTCCTCAACGTTCAGCGTTTCTTGCGCCTTGGTTCTGCTCATCCTTCGACCTGCCCCGTGGGAGCATGAGGTGAAGGACTCAGGGTTACCGAGGCCCCTGACGACATAGCTCTTCGTCCCCTGAGATCCTGGGATGAGACCGATCTCTCCAAGACGGGCAGAAGTCGCTCCCTTCCGGTGGACCATCACGTCTTTCCCGAAGTGATTCTCCATTCGGGCGTAGTTGTGAGGGATGTCGATGTCTTCTACTACGAAGGTGCAACCCGTCACGTTAGCAAAGATCTCCTTGATCCTCGACATCATAAGGGCGCGATTGGCCTCAGCGAACTCAACGCAGTAGGCCATCTCCGCAAGATAGTCCTGACCCTCACGGGAATGAATCGGGAGAAAGGCGAGGTCAAAATCCTTGGGGACCGAAGTGTGCCATTTGGCGTTGAGGGTCTTAGCCAATTCATTATAGTGCTTGGCAACCTTGAACCCTAGATTACGTGATCCGGAATGAAGCATGATCCAGATATGACCGTCAGACCCCTTTTGGATCTCACAGAAGTGATTGCCACCCCCCATTGTCCCCAACTGCTTACGAGCAGATTCGTATTCTAGACCGACCACCGACGTGTCTTCGTCCCTCTCGTCTCTGGGGAGTCCGCTGCGTTCCGGCATAAGGGACTCGTCCTCCTTCTTGTTCTGATGCCTCATGCCGACAGGTATCATCGCCCGTATTCCCCCTGGATTTTCCTTAGAACCTCCAAGGATCCTCTTCAGAGTATCGGTGTCAATTTCGGTAAGTGAGGTTTGCACGGCGCACATCCCACACCCAATATCGACTCCAACCGCATTTGGAATTACCACCCCATCGGTCGCCAGTACGCTACCGATCGGCATCCCGTAGCCCTGATGGGAGTCTGGAAGGATTGCGATATGGCGGAAGGCGAAAGGCAGGTTGGATAGGTTTTCCGCCTGCTTAAACGCCCCCTCTTCGAGGTCTCCCAGCCAGTACTTTACCGGGATCCTTCCGCTGTTAGTCACGTGGTCCATGTCGGTCTTCAGTCAATCACCCGCCTAAGCTCCCCCGTGAACGGGTCATGCTCGTCCTCATGCTTCACTTCCCATGCCCCCGCCTCGAGAACCTGCTCCCCGTGCTCGCAGTCACCTCCGACGTGCCTGAGCACCGAGACCTCTGGGCAGAACAGGAACTCCCTGTCTCCCTCCCTCCAGGATGATGTCCCCTTGCCAGCCACCTCATGGCGGTTTCCCGTCACTCCGGATGACTGCAGGACATGGACATCGGCCCTGACGGAAGTCGCAGGAGTGGTCCAGCCCGCAACGGGGATAAGGATGATGTCGCCGTGGTTGTGGACTTTTCTGGTGTCAATGGTTTGAGATCCCATAAGCTATGACTTAACGGAATTAGTAAGCTGCTCTACCGTCTGGTGGCGGAGCTTGGCGACGGTCTCGAGGCATTTCTCCGAATTGGGGGAGACGAACTTCGCATAGGGCTTGTCCGAGGTCCACCCCCTGTATGCGAGGACCCTGCACTTGCCGAGGCCATCCATGGCCAGCTCGTATAGGTCATACCCGCCGCACTCGTCGGTGTGGTCGATCAGCCTCTTGTCCTTGACCGAATCGAGAAGCTCATGGACAGGACGGTCGCGCAGGAGGACGCTGCGCTGGTCGATGTCCTCCCACGACAGGATGTCCGACGCGGTGGCCGCCTTGATCCTGTCGAACTGCTCCTTGGTGAAATGCACCCCGTGGACGCAGCGTGCGCAGGCCTTGTCCTCGAAGATCACGGCGGGGCCATCGAGGCTGTGGAGGTCGCCGTTCTCGTCAGTCAGCCTGACAGGCGGCCGCCTGCAGGCGAAGGCAATCCCCTCGAACTGGATGGACGACCACAGGCCCGAGTCGACGATGGCCTTGCGGAGCCTGGCGAAGCTCTCGTCCTTCTTGGTGATCCCCAATCTCTCGCCTGCGTCCACCATCGCCAGCCATCCGAAGTCCGTAAGGTTCCCGTAGTATGATTCGGAGACGTCACAGCTGTCCCCGAACATCCTCTTCGCCGCCTCCTTCATCGCAAGCGGAGATCCGCAGACCACCACCTCGGGCTCCTTCTCGCCTCCAAGGCGGTAGAATTCCCTGACAGCCTCGACTATCACCTCGTCCGGCGTCGCGACATATTCTGATTTGGCGAGGTACTCCTTACGCACCTCCTCCACCACCCGCTCCTCGTCCTCAGTCAGGGTGTCCCTGTCTTCCCAGTCGTTCATATGGCTTGCTCTTAAGAGTAAGGTTAGTTGTCCTCGATGTTTTTATTCAAGATCTCTCTTCAGGACGATCGTCTTGAGATCACTAGACCTGTCAAACCGCAGATTATCATGGGCCTGAGGTTTCCTGGTAGGGATGCAATAGACTTTTTCTTGGGGTTCCTAATCATCGTCTCTTTAGTGGAGGCGTCCTTGTTGTCTCCCTTGTTCTCAACAAAACCAAACCGGGAATAGAAAGTCTTTAGTCTCGGAACACTACCGCCAAAATCCTTAGTCGGGGTCAACAGAATCCGATAGCCTTTCTTGTCGGCATACTCGGTCAGGGCTTTCATGGCCGCGGTTCCGATACCCTTGTTTCTGAGGGCCCGGTAAATCGAAATCTTATGCAACACAATATCTCCGTGCTTTTCGGTAACGGAAAGGTCAAGGTCTGAATATTTCAGTTTCAGATACTTGACCAGCCCACCAATGGTTGACCTGTCAAAATCCTTTCCGATAACGCTGACGATCCCCGACCCTCCAACTTCCCCCACATCTCCGACCCTTCCAAGTGTCCTCAACATCTTCTCGTTGGGATCTACCACATCAAAATACCCATTCTTAAACAGGCTCCCAAGAAAGGCGTCGGATAGTCCAGTACCCCTAAACTTCTTAGATACCGAAAAACCATCAAGCCCCTCATCTATGTAATGGGTGGCAATGGCCGGCTTTCCGCCCAAATAGAAAACGTCAGCAGAATCCCCAAAACCAGCGGCTTCAATTCCGAATCCGGCCTCTTTCAGTTCACCCTTACTCATGTTTACGACCCTGATAGACCCATCGTCATTCCTATCGAAAACAACATCACCATTTTCATCGACCCCAAACGAAGCCTTGACCTTTTTTCCATTCGGCTTTTTCTTCGTGTCCGCAACAGCCTTCTTGACCCTCGGCTTTATCCTTTTCTCAACAGCCTCCTCACTCAACTCAATTCCATAAACGTTTCGGTAAGCCTTTATAGCCTGTTCCAAAGAAACGCCGGAGCCGGCAAAAGGATCAATGATTGTGTCCCCAACCTTTGTGGTTCCCTCAATCAGAGCCTTCAAAAGACCCGGAGCCTTTTCTGTCTGGTAGTGTCCGCGATAAAGAGGCGCAACTTCCCTGACATCGAATCCGTCAGTAAGGCTGGTAACGTTGTTCCCGGACTGGTTGAGAATCAATACTTCCTCCGGCGGCATGAGGTACTTGCCAAACTTCATCGGCTTTCCGCTCTTGTATGTCTTGGTGTAGGTTCCCTTGGCGACAACCTTCAATCCGGCCTCAGCCAGCTTGTCGGTATATTTTGCCATGTCCTTCTGGCCGGTCTTTGATTGGGAATACATATAGACGATCGGCGAATCACCGTCAACCATCATCTCCTTCAACGGCCCAACAATATCCTTGGCGAAATCGTCCGGGCTGACGGTATCAAAATCTATACCGCGATTGCCCCCGGTAACTCCGGCCGTCTTGTACGGAATATCCAAGAAGGCCATGTTGAACTTATACTTTCCCTCCTTAGCCAGCTTAGACAAAGCCTCCCTAGAATCGCCGGACTGGATATAGGCAATGACCTGCCCTCCGGTAATGGTGTCCCTGATATCCTCCATCACCTTGGCGGAACCCCTCAAAGGCGGCTCGTTGCCCTTCTCTGAGGTGCTGATATCCGAATCCTGCTGGGAGTTTATGAAGGACTTTGCCCCTGCCATGTCGTTCACGTCAGAGGCATTGGCCGGAGAGGATCCAATTGAGTTTCCGGGGACGACGTTTTGGGTACTGGAAACACCCAACCTGTATATATCATTGGAGTTCGGATCACGCCAAATTCCGCTCTCGTCCAATCCCTGAGCGGCAAGCCTGTTGAGTTCCGCGACATTGGCGATCTTCACGGCGCCGGCCGGCGGCACCTGACCCGATCCAGTCTCGGTCTTTTTGGTGCTGTTCAATTCCGCCATATTTTTATCTGAGGTAAAACCTCGTATTAATTATTCCTCCCTGCATACGGACTACCCACATGGCAACCCTCCCCAACAGCGGCGTCCTTTTCCTGTTGGGAAAATCAACCGTCAGGACAGAACCTATACCCATCTTCTTTTGGAGGGCCTCAACCTTCTTCAAGTATTCGGCCGCCTTCTCCCCAAGAACCTGCTGGGGGCGTCTCTCTTGTTCCGTTTTTTTTGCCATATAAATTTCATTAGGTGGTCTGTACCGACCGCCAAGATCCGCCGATATAAACCCTTAAATTATCCTCGTAGCTTCCGCCGTAATTGTTTCTGACGTAAGCCATTCCCTCATAGGCGTAGCTTCCGGCTTCCGGCCCTCCGCTCGTTCCTCCGCCGTAATCGTAGGTGTAAAGTCTGGCCGGCTGGAAAAGGTCGATCAGCCCACCGGGAGATCCTCCCCAACCAGTCGAACCGTACAGCCTCATTATCGCACTTCCGCCGTTATCCTGAAACTTCAACTTGTCCGGGCTTGGCAAATCAATGATGGCGTCCGTGCTGGCAACGTCCATGAACACCCGGAAATAGCTGGACGAACTGTACTTGCACATCAGGCCGTAGCCGCGGTTGGCAATGAATCCCCAAAGCCCCAAGCTATCCGGGTCGGAACCCAAGTAGCCGACGGCCGTAGTGTCCGACTTCTGAACGTTCAGACGAGTGGAAACCTTAACCGTTCCGGCCGTGATCGTACCCATATCGGCCGCTATCGCCGACAACTGAGACACGTTCAGCCTGTCGGCCGTAATCGTGCCGGCGGCAATCTGGGTGGCCGTGATGGTTCCTGCCGCAACGCATTGGCTCGGGACTTCATGCCTACCCTTGGAGGCGGACGGAGAGGAGGGAAGGTTGCCCTTCGCCGTAGTGGCTTTGACGCTATT
>Ga0172381_10000315_pt1 | contig 59163 bp, 58 predicted proteins | sample Leawel6488metaG_FD_119754 | JGI IMG/M metagenome (GOLD analysis project Ga0172381, IMG submission 119754) | Leachate microbial communities from a municipal landfill in Southern Ontario, Canada - Leachate well 64-88 metaG | ecosystem: Engineered > Solid waste > Landfill > Unclassified | place... | reverse complement strand
CAGCTACTCTTTTACTATCTCTGGCTTTAGTTCTAGCTCCACCCAGGGCGACAATAGCTAAAGTAGATAGTACCCCAATGATGGCGATGACTACGAGGAGTTCGATGAGGGTGAAAGCGGATTGTTTACTTGGATTATTCATAGACTCATTATACCCCAAACACCGTTATACAAAAAACCCATACCTCTAATTATCTAAACACTTTTATTATATAGATTAATAGCTGCTAAGATGTTTAACGAGTCATGGGGTTTGGGGGCTGAATTGAGCGCCGTGATTAGCGATACATAAGGTGAACAAAGATAATAGCGAATTGAAGCCCCCAAAGCTTTTGTTACTTTTGGCTACAAAAGTAAGTCCTAGCGGCAGCGTTAGGGATAAAAAAATCCCCCGTCAGACGACGAGGGATTCTGCTAATTGAATTTTACATCACATCCTTAAACACTCGCTCCAATTTACTTTCTGGCGCCTTGCCTGAAGTAAGGCTAGCAAACAATTGCACCCAAGCTGTAGTTTGAACAACAGTTAAGAAGGCTCCACCAATAATTATAATAGCTAAAGAAATAACAACTCCTAAAATCAGAATAGCAAAGAAAACCGGGAAGGAGCCAAACAACAAGCCAACTACATAAAGTAAAGTAATTGGAATAGCAACGATCATCACTGCTAAAATCAAACACAAACTAAATAAAATACTAATAGCAAAAAGAATGAAGGTCATTTCCAAACTAACCAACCAATTGTTCTTAAATAATTTCCAAGCCGATGTAATTGACTGACCCATAGTCTGCCCCTTTAAGACAATAAAAGCAACGGCGTATTTAGTAATAAAAGCTAGGATCAAAGCGATAACCAAGAGGACAACAAAAAATACAAAATAAATTATTGCTAAAGTAATACCAATGGTTGCGGCATTAAAAATCGGGATAAGCGTTACTAAGGCCAAAACATAAGCCACTACTCTAACTAAAACATTAACACCTAAAACTGGCCAAAAACTCTTACGACCCTGTTTAAAACCAACTGATGTATCGTGCTTACGTTCAGCTACGCTTAAAACTTTATTACCTTCAGCTAAAGCTTTTTGCGCATTATTAACTAAAGCTCCCTGAGAAGTAACTGACAACCAAAGTAAAGCTAATAATAAAATAGCTAAAACAATAAAAACTACAAGCAAAGAAATAAAAGACCAAGTATCAGTCTTAGCTAAATCAATTAAATTATACCAAGCTCGGAAGCTAAAAATACCAGTATCAGCCCAACGCTTCCAATCATAAATAGTTCCACCACCACGATTAAGAAAACGATTAACTAAGCCGATTTCAAAATTGCTAGCTAATAAAGTAGCAAATAAACCAAAGAACCAAAGATACTTATGCTTCCAGGCAACAACAAAAGATTGCCTGATAATAGAGCGATATAATGACATAGGCATGGGTTAAATTAAGATGTTTTTATTATACCATAAAACTACTTTTTATAAAAAAGGCCTAAGCCACTAAATAAAAAGTATAAAAAAAGTGGTTACGGGATATAAATCTCGTAACCACCAACTAACTATTCATTTAAATAACTATGAATTTTATTACTTTTGTAATAGCTCTTCAAAAATGACTTTTTCATGTTTATCATCAGCGAATTTCGCGAAGTAAACTCTGAAATTAGCTTTAGCGGAAGGCATTTCCAGTATCAGCTTCACCATCGTGGTTAAGTCAATCTTTTGCTTGGATATTATATCCTTGGCATAACCTAGGAGAGAGGCTCCTATTTTATCTTTTAACACCGCATAACCTTTGCAATCTTCATGATTAATCAAGACGATAGTTTTGATACTACCAAAATGATCAAGATAAAAAGTAATATTATCTTTTAACACTTTAAACTGCTTCGGATATGTTTCCGGTGCTGCCATTGAACTAAGACCGCCAGGAATCACTAAGGGAACATAAGTACCTGGTTGAAAACCAAGTTGTTTCTGAATGAAATCCTGAAACGGTTGTTGAAATCTCGGGTCCCCGCAGTGAACTACGAGGGCCCTAACTTCTTTTTGATTTATTTTATATTCGTTTTCTTCGGGCATGTTGTCTTAGTCCTTCTTTTCAGAGACGTCTTTCGTGTCTCCAAAATTAAGTTTTCCGATCAAGCTGCTTAAATTTGAAGCATCAACACCGAGCTTACTTAATAATTCCGAAGGATCGAATCCCATTGCTTTAAGAGAAGCAAATACGTTTGCTACAAAAGCTGGAACTGTACCACCGAATTTATCAAGCCCTTTTCCGTTACCACCCATATCAACGATATGCAGAGAATCAATGCTGCCGAATGGTGAGGCGGCTGATTTGAATATGGATTCAAATACCTTCGAGCCACCATCGCCGAGTGCTGCGATTAATTGCGGTAATTTTTCAAGGATGATGATAAGCTGTCCGCGGTCATCCATTAACTTTAAGGCTTCTGCCAATTCTTTGGTTCCGGCGGCCTGACCCTTTAAGGCTAATTCAACCTTTGCGGCATCACCCTTAGCAACTGCCATAAGAGCTAACTCATTACCTGTTGCTTCGGCTGTCTTTTGAGCCAATAAACCATCGGCTTCGGCAACCATTGTTAATTTTGTACCTGTTGCTTCGGCTGTCTTTTTGGCCAATAAACCAGCGGCTTCAAGCGTGAGCTGTTCTTTTACTGCCTGAGCGTTAACTGTAATCAACGCGGCATTACCTTCAGCAAGCTTTATGTTTGCTTCGGTAGTTGCGGCTGCATCAATAACTGCTTTTTCTTTGTTAGCACCGGCGTCAATGATAAGCTTTTCTTTGTTAGCACCGGCCTCAATGATAAGCTTCTTTTTATTGGCTTCGGCAGTTTTAACGATAGTTGCATTTAAAGCCGCTTCATTTCTTTTGGCTTCTTCATTTTCAACTTCAATCTGAGCTGTCTTTTCCTTTTTATCTCTTTCTGCCTGCTTAACCCTCAGAACCATTTCCTGATCAGTCAAAGCAATGTCTTTTGCAACTTCTGCCTTAGCAAGCGCTGTTTCTGACTCAACTTTGTAACCGGCCTCAAGAACGTCTTTGTTCTTATTAGCTTCAGCTACTAAAGCCAAGTTCTGAGCAGCTACTAATGAGGCTTCTTTTTGAGCGTTACTGACTTTAATATCTTTATCACGGGTTGCTTCAGCGACCGCACTGTCTCTGTCACGGTTAGCTTCTGCAACTTTAATGTCTGCATCTTTTTTAACTTCAGCAACTTCTTTTAAACCGAGGGCTTTGATATAACCCAGGTCATCTTTTACATCCTGTATAACCAAGGTTACTTCAACACCCAAACGGCTTAATTCAGAAGTTGATTCTTCGATAACTTTCTTATTGAATTCATCTCTTTCTCTTAAGAGATTATCAATGCTCAAGTTACCAATAATAGATCTGACGTGACCGAGTAGAATGTTTTTGAGTATATCCTGAATTTCCGGCTGTTTTTTACCAAGAAAAGCCTCAGCTGCGTTCATTAAGCTTTCCGGCTTGGTTGATATTTTACCAGTGACAACGCCCCTGATATTTATAGGCACGTTAGCCTTATTCGGGATATTCAATTCTTCGATAGCGAATTGAAAAACCGAGGTTGATAATTCCTGGAACTCTTCAACGATTGGCATCTGAATTTTACCGCCGCCTGATACTACTTTAAAGCCCATAGTAACTTTACCTGCGGTGGGATTTCTTGGATCTATATAAGTATATTTACGTCCGTAAAAAATACCAACCGATCCTGGGGCAATCTTTTTATAGCGTGAAGCTACGACTTTGATTACGACCAATACGCCGACCACTACCAGTAAAATCATAACTGGTATAAATAACATATTGAACCACTGCATAATAGTGTTTCCTTTCTTTAATTTGTTTTTGTTTTTTTAAAATTTTTACTTGTTAATTGATAAAACTTAATTTGTAACATCAGCTGACTTTTCGGCTGAAAATAATTCTACGATAGCGCCTGAATCATCAGCCTCAACAACCTTAACTAGAGATCCTCTAGGAATCTCTTCTTTAATTTCTGCTGTTGAGCGCGCGAACATAGAAACGTATCTGCCCTCTAACATGAGGTCGATCATTCCCTGACCATTCACCGGGATAGTAGTTGTAACACTTGCTTGTAAGCCCTTGGCATTAGCTGTATGTACTACAGTGCTTGCCTGCTGGCTGTAAATCATTCTTAGAATAAAATACATTAAAGCTGCGACAGCTAAACCACTACTGGCACCAATTAATGAAGAATTCATTACACTCAATTCTTCATGCATAGCGATTGCGCCAGTGGCACCGAAAAGCATTGAGAAAGTAAAGAGAACCTTAGTAGACCAAATACTAATGGTTGTTTCTCCTCCACCGTGCCCAGAATCATGATCATGACTGGCATCGTGATCGTGACCAACATCGTGATCATGATCGTGTCCAAAAATAAAGGACGACGCCAAGAAGATGAACGATGCTACTGCAATTGCGATAAAGATAAACATCTTTTACCACCTTTCTTGTTTTTGTTATTATTATAAAATAATTGTTTAAAAAATTACTTGTTTGTCAATGTAATAAAATTAATTTATTTCAAAATTAATCTGCTACTATAGCATAAACCATTAATGTATGTCAATACTGGTTTTAAGCCCATAAAATAGGCCTATTTTTTACTATATTTCTTTAAAAACAAAAAAGACCCTTTATAAAAGGTCTTTTTATTAAATATCAATTAAGACTTTTCTGTTTCAACAAACTTCTCTTTTTCGCCCAATAAAGCATTAAATTCTTCCTGCTCAATGGTTTCTTGCTTTAATAAGAGCTGGGAAACCTTCTCAATTTCAGCTTTATGGTCTTTAATTATCTTTTCTGCCTTAATTCTACCTTGGCTAATAAAACTATTAATCTCAACATCAATATCCTCGGCGACTTTTTCACTATAATCTCTTTGCTCATGAATCTCACGGCCAAGGAAAACCATTTCTTCTTTTTCACCAAAAGTACGAGGACCAAGTTTATCAGACATGCCAAAGTCAGTTACAAGACGACGAGCTAAAGCTGTGGCACGACGCAAATCAGAAGTAGCACCGGTGGTAATTTCTGAAAAAATCATTTGCTCGGTTAAATATCCGCCAAGCAAAACTGCGATCTCATCCAAGAAATAAGCTTTAGTATGCATGTGACGATCTTCGCTTGGTACTTTCAAAGTATAACCGCCCGCCATACCGCGCGAGATAATAGAAATTTTATGAATTGGATCTGAGTTAGGAGAAAAATGTCCGACTACAGCATGTCCTGCTTCATGATAAGCTGTTACTTCTTTTTCTCGTGGCATTAAAACGCGTGATTTTCGTTCAGGACCCAGCATTACTTTTTCTATGGCTTCAAATAATTCAGCCATAGAAATAATTTTTTTGTCATGGCGCGCAGCTAAGATGGCTCCTTCATTTAAAACATTAGCTAAGTCAGCCCCAGTAAAACCAGGCGTACGTTCAGCAATTTTTCGTAGCGACACATCTTTGGTTAATGGCTTTCTGCGTGCATGAATTTCTAAAATCGCTTCACGATCGGCAATGTCAGGCTCATCTAAAATAACTTGACGATCAAAACGTCCGGGGCGCATTAAAGCGGCGTCTAAAACGTCTGGACGATTAGTCGCGGCCATAACAATAACACCATCATTAATTTCAAAACCATCCATCTCAACTAAAATTTGATTTAAAGTTTGCTCGCGTTCGTCATGCGAACCACCGATACCGGCGCCGCGCTTACGACCGACCGCATCAATTTCATCAATAAAAACAATACAGGGTGCGCTTTTTTTAGCACGCTTAAATAAATCACGAACACGGGAAGCACCAACACCAACAAACATTTCTACAAATTCAGAACCGGAGATACTAAAGAAAGGCACATTAGCTTCACCAGCCACAGCACGAGCTAAAAGAGTTTTGCCTGTTCCTGGACTACCTAATAATAAAACTCCACGTGGAATACGAGCTCCTAGAGCCGTAAACTTTTGTGGCTCGCGTAAAAAATCAACGACTTCTTTTAATTCTTCTTTAGCTTCTTTAACACCAGCTACATCTTTAAAGGTGACACGATCTTTGGCTTGCGTATTAGTTTCACGAGCTTGCGATTGACCAAAAGTCATGGCTTTATTATTGGCGCCTTGAACTGAACGCATCATGAAATAAATAAAGACACCAATTAACAAAAGTGGTACCAAAAAAGGAATTAAAATTCCTAGCCAATTATCAAAACTAGATGGCGTAGCAACTTTAATCTGTACCGCTGAAATTTTGTCAGCTGGCACACCAAAACCAGTTAATAAATCAGTTAAAGGCTGACCAGTTTCTTTAGTTGCCATTTGCTTACTGCCATCCTTAAGAGAAATACTTAACTCATCTTTGTTAATATCAATTTTATCAACCTTATCTTCTTTAATTTCGCTAGCTAGTTGCCCTAAGGCAATTGGATCAGGCTTTTTACTATTTCCGTTCCATAGCGAAAGCAGCGTCCCTAGGAAAAGGAACGCTACCAAGAGAATAAGAAAATTTTTAACTAGAGGTTTCATAGTGGAAACATTTTACAACCTTTAGCTAGCCTAGTCAAGGATCTTACGAATCGTGTTAATCTTATAAGCTATATAAAATAAACTATAAGAAATTAACAAAATAAATATTCCGACTAACAACTTTAAGATAACATCAGTCCAAACAATCAACACTGCCAAAATCAACATGATAATACCGTTGATAATAAAGACACGTTGAATCTCGGAAAGTTTTCGACGTGACACCTCAAGTAGATTGGCCATATAATATAAATTAAATTCAAAATAAAGTACTTATATTATAGCAAAATAAAGACGGTAGAACAACAAAAACCCCGCAACCAATATGGCGCGGGGTTTTTGATTAACAAATCTTATTCTTTAGAAGTTTCTTCTGTTTTAGTCTCTTCAGCTACCTCGGTCTCAGCCTTGGCAACAACCTCTTCTTTAGCGTCCTCTTTAGTTTCGTCTTTGTCTGACTTATCTTTAGACTTAGATTTCTTACCAGCTTTTTTATCTTTAGCTTTGCCAGGAATAGCTAAGCCAAGACGATGCTCATTACTATCAAGTGAGATAATAGAAAAATCCATAGTCTGACCAGACTTATAAAGGTCATCAAGTTTTTCTCCATTAGCCACACCGAGTTGACTAACGTGAGCTAAACCATGAATGTCAGCATCTAATTCTACAAACAAACCAAATGGATTTACTTTTAGAATAGTTCCTTGAACGGTTTGGCCAACAGCATATTTCTTTTCAACACCATACCAAGGATCAGCCATAAGTTTCTTAGCGGATAAGAAAATCTTAGCGCCTTCAATGGCAATAATTTGAGCATTAACCACATCGCCCACTTTGTAAACTTCAGATGGATCTTCAATTCTTTGCCAAGCTAATTCACTGATGTGAATTAAACCTTCTAAGTTACCACCGAAGTTAACAAAGACACCGAAGCTAGTAACCGCAATAATACGACCTTCAACTGTATCACCAACCTTAAACTGAGAAATAACATCTTTCTGTTTTTCTTGCCAAGCATCTTTTTCACTGACAACCAACTTACCTTCTTTACGATCAAAAGTAATAATTTTAACTTCAGATTCTGTACCAACTAATGATTTTAATTTTTCTAAAATCTTAGTTTTATCACCGCCGGATACACGAGGATAATTTTCTGGTGATAATTGTGAAACTGGTAAGAAAGCAGGAATCTGAGCATAGCTAACCAAAAGACCACCACGGTTAGCAGCATTAATACGAACCATAATTGGTTTCTTCTTTTCAAAAGCTTCCTCTAGGGCCTGCCAGGTTTTTTCTTCACCAGCATGACGGAAGGAAAGTTCTAGTTCTCCATTTTCATTTTCAACATCAATAATAGTAGCTTCAATTTTATCGCCGGGCTTAAGCTTGGCATATTCGCCAGCTTCAAAATATAATTCGCGACCGCGAACGACGCCGATTAAACGTCCTCCGATATCAAGACGAACTTCAGCCTTGGAAGAAGCTAAAATTGTGCCGGTGACAGTATCACCAACCTGAGGAATTTTAAATTCATCATCTTTTATAAGATTTGCAAAATCACTCATAGGAGTTGCATTTGTTTTGTCTGACATAGATATAAAAAAAGACTGCTTTAACCAACTTTATCCCTTATAGAGAGCTGGTCTTCTAGTCGCCTTAGCTAGAAGTTTAATTACAGGCGATATTCAGTTACTTTTTAGTACGCTATTTATATCATAAAGCTTAATAAAAATCAAGAGTATTAAAAAAGGGGATGATTTATTAAAATCAAATCCCCTCTATAAAAATAAAACTGGTTATTTCTGCTATTTTGAATAGTATTCATTTAAGCTTATAAATACTGGACGATGGTCAGAAAGAACTTTCCCGGAAATTGTATAAGCCGTTTCACCTAATCTTTTACTCTTAAATCTAATTTCATTGAAATTTTTAGATAAGGCAGAAACATCATTTCTGGACTCAAAAAAGAATAAAGTATAACCGCTTTTATCAGTTACAGGAACTGGAACAATTACGGTCGTAGTGGAAATTACATACAAGAACATTTCTCCCTGCTGTATTCCTGGATAATTAGTGCTCCCGAACTCATAGTTAATTGGATCTTCTTGCGTAAAAGAACAATTTACTAAGAAAACAAACAACACTAAAATAAATACTAACTTTTTCATTTTGTATCCTCTCGAATTTAATTAATATTAAGTAATTTATTAAAACCCCGAAATTCAGGAACTCAATAAATTACTTAATGCTTTTTAATGAACTTAATGTATTATAGCATATATATGATAAATTGTCAATATATACTCTCAGAAATGGCTAATATAACAAAAAACTCACCCAATCAACGACTGGGTGAGTTTTAAAATCAAAATCTTAGTTAGCTGGAGCGCAATTTGCAGCTGAACCACTAGCATCAGTTCCTTCGCCAAAACCAGCGGAAGGAGAAGCGCTGGCTAACTTAGCATCACATTCGGCTGGCTTATTGTTGAAAGCTGCACAAACCGTAGCTAATAAGCTGGCGCTGTCACGATTAGCTTCAACTTGTTTACCATTAATAACTAAAGTTGGAGAACCCTGAACACCATAGGTCTTGTTCTCTGCTTCGTTAATAGCAAACGGAGGATAAGTTCCACCCCAATTTGCTTTATCATTGAAAGTTTTCAAAAGATTATATTTAGAGTCAGTCGCCTTGAAACAAGAATCAAGCTTACCCTGGTCTACACCAGTGCTCTTGATACAACCTTGAAAATCACCAGCCTTAAGGAAGCATGACAAATATTTAGTATACTTATCAGTCTGTTCTTTACTAATACAGTACTGACGAATGTTATCTTCAACTTCAATTTGACCATGCATCGCATAGTTAACAAATTTTATTTGAATGTCAGCTTTGTTACCAAGAGTTTCCATAACTGGAACAATACCTTTTTCAATCTGTGTACCGTATGGGCAATGACTCATAACAAAAACTTCTACTTTTGGTTTATCAGACTTAACTAAATCAGCTGGTACAACAGGAGCTTGTGCGGCAGCGGTCGTATCAGTCGCTGTAGTCCCGCTAGCAGCAGCTAAGTCATCAATCTTCATTGACTGGGGGAAAAATTCTTTACCATCCTTAGAAATAAAAGAATCAATTTCATTGGTACCAACTTTAACTTTTAATTTATACAAACTCTTACTATAATCAGTCACCTCAGTAATAGAAGCGGTCGTGCCCTGGACAAGATTCTTATTAATAAAATCTTCGGCCTTAGCTTTAGCTTGGTCAGGAGTTAAATTCTTTTCAAATTTAAAAATGCCGCCACCAAAATTGATAATAGCAACAACTATAAGAATAACTACTACTGCGCCAAGAGAGATGATCAAGTTTGACTTACCATCAAACCTTTTTTTCAAACCGCCACCAGTATGGTGGACAATTGGTGTTTCGTTTTCCATATAAAATAATTAATAATAAAGAAAATTTTACTCCTAGCTTAGGCTAAGATTTTATTTTTAATTTAATTAAGGTTTCCCTATTATACGCTAGATGTATTTAGGGGTCAATTTATTAACTCCAGGTCACACAAGCCACTTCATCACCGGCTTCTTTAAAGCGCATTAAACGGATACCTTGAGTATCGCGACCCAATTCATTAACTGATTTAAAAGGCAATCTAATAACCTGGCCCTTAGCTGAAATAATGATTATATCCTTATCAGCCATAGCTTCACTGCTAATAACAAAGGCATTAGTCAGTTGACCAGTTTTATCAGTTACTTTAGCGGTTTTAATACCGCTGCCACCACGAGATTGAACCTTATAAAGCCCAATTGGTGTTCTTTTACCAAAACCATTAGCCATGACTGACAAAACCTGATATTTTTTAACCTTATCTTTGTCGCTAGGAATAATGCCCATACCAACTAAACTATCATTCTTTTTCAAACGCACGCCCCAAACGCCTGAAGCATTACGACCCATTGGTCTAACATCAGATTCTTTAAAGCGAATAGCTTGGCCATGAGCCGTGATTAATTGAATCTCGTCTTTGCCTGAAGTTGGCTTGGCCCAAATTAATTTATCTTCTGGACGCATTTTAATAGCAATTAAACCAGTGCGTCTTACCTTAGAAAATTCTTCAAGTGGCACTTTTTTAACCACACCTTTTTCAGTCGCAAAGAATAAATAGGCACTCTTAGAAATTTTATCTAGCGGCAAAACTGAGGTAACTTTTTCATCACTTGGCAATTGCAAAAAATTAACAATCGCCTGGCCCTTAGTAGTTCGTGATGAAACAGGAATCTCATAAGCCTTTAATTGGAAAACGCGACCACGAGTCGTAAAGAAGAGAATGTCGTTGTGCGCCATGGTAGTAAATAAAAATTCTACCATGTCCTCTTCTTTAGTGGTTAAACCAATGACGCCTTTACCGCCGCGAGCCTGGACTTTAAAAGTATCAGGCGGTAAGCGTTTAATATAACCATCGCGCGTCATTAAGACCATGGATTCTTCATTAGGAACTAAATCTTCTGTACTAAATTCTTTAACGCCGTGATCAACAATTGCGGTTTTTCTATCATCACCAAATTTTTCAGTTGACTCAGCTAATTCTTTCTTAACGATACCGAGAATTTTAACACGTGATTTCAAAATGGCTTCTAAGTCTTTAATCAAGGCCTGTTTTTCTTTTAACTCTTTTTCAATATTCAATCTCTCTAGGTTAGCCAAGGAACCGAGCTTCATTTCTACAATCGCAAAAGCTTGACGGTCAGATAACTTAAACTTTTTCATTAAGTTAAGCTTGGCAGTCTCACGATCAGGCGAAGCTTTAATAACTTTAATAACCTCATCAATATGAGTTAAAGCAATCATTAAACCTTCTAAAATATGAGCACGATCGCGAGCTTTTTCTAATTCAAATTCTGTACGACGCTTAATTATTTCTTCACGGTGTTTAATGTATTCTTCTAAGAAGGATTTAAGATTTAAAACCTTTGGCTGAATACCATCAACCAAAGCCAGTAAATTCAAATGGAAAGTTTCTTGTAATTGGGTTTGCTTATATAAACTATTTAAAATCTTTTTTGGGAAAGCGTCTTTCTTAAGCTCAATTACAACACGCACACCATCTTTATCTGATTCATCTCGTAAATCCCTAATACCATCTAGTTTTTTTTCTTTAACTAAATCAGCAATTTTTTCTACTAAAGTTGCTTTGTTAACTTGATAAGGAATCTCCGTAATAATAATAGCGAAACTTCCTTGTTTAGTTTCTTCAACTTCGGCGCGTCCGCGCATTACCACACCGCCCTTACCGGTTGTGTAAGCGCGTATAATTTCCGCACGATCATAAATAATACCACCGGTTGGAAAATCCGGTCCTTTAACAAAATTCATTAAATCTTCCACGGTCGCTTCAGGATGTTCAATTAAATGTGAGATAGCGGCCGAGACTTCACGTAAATTATGAGGTGGAATATTTGTTGCCATACCAACAGCAATACCCATGCTACCGTTCAAAAGTAAGTTTGGTAAACGAGCTGGCAAAACGCGTGGTTCTTGATGAGAGCCATCAAAGTTAGGCAAAAAATCAACTGTTTTTTTATCAATATCAGATAATAACTCCTCAGAAATAGCCGCTAGCTTAGCTTCTGTATAACGCATCGCCGCGGCATTATCGCCGTCCATCGAACCAAAGTTTCCTTGGCCACGAACCAATGGATAACGCATCGCAAAATCTTGCGCCATACGAACCATAGAATCATACACAGCCGTATCACTGTGTGGGTGATATTTACCTAGAACTTCACCGACAACGGTGGCTGATTTACGGAATTTAGCGCTTGGTCTTAAACCAATATTCCACATGGCATACAAAATACGACGATGAACCGGCTTTAAACCATCGCGCACGTCAGGCAAAGCGCGCTGAACAATAACGCTCATGGCGTAATCTAAATAAGACCGACGCATTTCATCAACGATTGGTTGGTTCTCAATATGACCAACATTGTTAATCATAGTTTCGTCAGGAATATTCTCTTGTGGTTTCTCTTTCTTAGTTGGAAGAGTTGGTTTCTTGCCTTTGGGCATAAAGTAAAAAATTAATTGGGCAAAGTTTGAGGTAAAGCCGGCTTAACGGTTTCGGTGGTTGTAGCCGGTGTGACCGTTCCGGAAATTAAAGCCGGGCTAGCCGTCGATGTTGGTATCTGTTTAGACAAATCTTCTAAATTTTTAATTTCTCCCTTAACTTCAGATAAAGTTTTAGTTAAATCACTTTTTAAATTATCAAAATCAGATTTAGTTTTTGAATTGACCGAGCTTGAGGCAGTAATGGAAAAAGCGTCTGGCCCCATAATGTGTTTTAAATTCATAATCCAGAAAATAACAATCACTACCATAATCAAACTAATACCAATATACATAATTAAACGTTGGCTACGTTCATCCAGTTTCTTAACTGGTTTATCAACTAAATTATGATGATAAGGAGCATGACCATGGGCGATAGAATCACCCGACATGTCAGTTGACAATAAAACCGCGCTCTCTTTACTAGCAGCGCGACCAGTTGGTCGCGGAGTTTTCTTAGAGCGTGGACTGGATAACTTTTTTGAAACTTTTGGTTTTTTTATTTTTTCACTGCTACGGCGTGGCATAGTAGAAACTTAAAAAGAAAGCACAACTAATTCCATATCTTCTTGTGGTAAATCCTTCTTAGAAATTTTTAACTTCTCTTCATGACGCGGTTTAATCGCAATTGCCTTTAAAAAATTATCAACTGGTGCTAAATCAAACTTTAAACCAGGCACTTTATAATGCATTGGGATAATAATGCGTGGTTCAATTTGGTTAATAACGGAAACGGCTTTTTGCGCATCAAGCGTGAAAACTCCACCGACTGGCACTAATAAAATATCTGTTCCCTCTAATCTTTCTAACTGTTTGTCATCCAACTCGCCGCCTAAATCACCCAAATGAGTAATCACAATATCTTCTATTTCAAAACGATAAATAATATTCTCGCCACGCTTAGCACCTTTAACATCGTCATGATAAGAACTTATACCATCAACATAAACTTCTTTTATTTCATACTCACCAGCACCACGAATCACAAATGGTTCGCCCTTAATAGCTTCTAAATTATTATGGTCATCATGATTATGACTAATAGTTACAATATCAGCTTCTAAACGAGGCATTTTTAAACCAGTAAATTCACTTTTATATGGGTCTGTTACCACAGAAGCAATGTCTGAGGCTGCTTTGCCTTGAAAGCGAAAACATGAATGACCGTGCCATGTTATTTGCATTGAATTAGGTGTTTAAATTAATGAATATACCTCTTAAATATACGTTACAATGGCTTAAGTGTCAAACAAAAAAGACTTGATTTTTTGTTTAATTTCTGCTTTATTTATAATATCGCTTTAATGCGCTATAATGACTTAAGCTATATTTTTTCTATGTACGATAACGAACGAATGCTACACGATTTAGAGAGCCTGCAATCAGGATCATCGCCTGCGCCTCGTCGCCGGCGTTTTCTTAAGTTTATAATTGGGCTGGTAGTTTTCTTTATTTTGCTCTACGCCTTCTTTTATATTAAAAGTTATTTTGCTCCTAGTGGTCAAAAAACTTGGATTGATAATTTACCAATCATTGGACAAATTAAACACTTAGCCGAAAGCTCTGATCGTCAATTAAAAGGTGAGGATAAAGACAGAATTAATATTTTATTATTAGGTATCGGTGGTAAGGGCCATGATGGCGCTCAATTAACTGACACCATGATGGTTGGCAGTGTTAAACCATCAACCAAACAGGTGGCGCTCTTATCAATCCCGCGTGACCTAGCTGTTCCAGTAGAAGGTTCTGGCTGGCGCAAAATTAATAGTGTTAATGCTTTGGCCGAAGCTAGCGAACCCGGCAGCGGTGGCATTGCTACTAGCCAAGCCGTAGGCGATTTATTACAAGGGCCAATTGATTATTATGTTCGAGTTGATTTTGAAGGTTTTGAAAAAATTATTGATCAAGTTGGCGGAGTCGATGTTTACGTTGATAATACTTTAGATGATTACGCCTACCCAATTTTAGGCGAAGAAGATAACCCTAGCTATAACAGCCGCTATGAACACCTACATATTGAACAAGGTTGGCAACACATGGATGGCAAACTAGCTTTAAAATATGCTCGCTCTCGTCATGGCGTCGGTGGCGAAGGCTCTGACTTTGCTCGTGCACGAAGACAACAAAAAATCCTAGAAGCCATGAAAGAAAAAATTATTTCAGCTAAATTTTTATTAAACCCGGGACAAATTTCAAGCCTGATTGAAACACTTAAAGATAACATTTCAACTAATTTAAAGGTTTGGGAAATTATTAAACTGTGGTCTTTTGTAAAAGATATTAAATCAGATGGCATTATTAATAAGGTACTTGATAATAGCCCCAGTGGTTTATTAGTTGATGCTAAAGGAGATAATGGTGCCTACATACTTAACCCACGAAGTGGCGATTTCTCGGAAATACAATATTTATTTGGCAGCATGTTTGGCGAAGCGCCTGCTAACCAATCAAGTAACTCAACTGAAACCAAAAAGATGTCCTCAACAGTTACAGTATCTATTCTTAATGGTACTTGGGTTAATGGTCTAGGTGGCCGCAAGGCCGTGGAGCTAGAAAGACTTGGTGTTAATGTAATTGAAATTACTAACTCTAGCCGACACAACTTTGAACGCTCAGTCATCTATGATTTAACCTTTGGCGCTAAACGAACTGAACTAGAATTCTTAAAAGAAAAAACTGGAGCTAATATTGCTCCAACCTTACCAGATTGGCTAAAAGAAGAATTAGCTGCTAGGGTAAGTCAATCTCCTCGCCAACAACCAGACTTTATCTTGGTTTTAGGAACTGACGCTGATACCAATTCATCAGGCACGGAGAATACTAACTAAAAATTAATACTATGTCCCTCACTAAGCCACTGGTCGTTATCTTTGGCCGAACCAACGTTGGTAAATCAACGCTGTTTAACTGTCTGTCTGAAAAAAAACAGGCCTTGGTTTCGAATACCCCAGGGACAACTCGTGACTCTAATTTATCAACTGTTAGTTGGCAAGGCAAAACTTTTTCGATTGTTGATACTGGTGGTTTTATGAATTTTGATTTTTTACGTCTTAAAAAAATCAAGGCTGAAACCATTGATGAATTAGTTCAAAAACAAGCGCGTGATTACTTAAAAAAAGCCGATTTAATTTTATTTTTGGTTGACGCTCGTGATGGACTCTTACCTCAAGACATGACCATGGCCATGATTATTAAAAAAATCATTCCTGATAAAAATAAAGTTATTTTAGTGGCTAATAAAGTTGAAAAATTATCAATCGCTCCGGCGGCTGGAGATTTTTATAAATTAGGCTTAGGTGAGGTTATTTCGATCTCTGCTTTAACTGGTGCTGGAACCGGAGATTTATTAGAAGTAGTCATGAAAAAAATAAAAGCTCCTAAGGAAAAAATTGAAGCGACTGATAAAAAATTTGATTTAAGTAAGTCACCTGATGTAATTAAAGTTTCTATTATTGGCAAACCTAATGTTGGTAAATCAAGTTTAATCAACGCTATCTTAGGTTATCCTCGAGTCTTAGTAAGTCCGGTGCCGCATACAACACGAGAACCACAAGTAGGCCGCTTTAGTTATAAAAAAAGCAACTTTGAGTTCGTTGATACCGCTGGTATTACCAGACATGGTCATAAAGAAGATACTTTAGAAAAATACAGCATGGAAAAAAGTTTAGCGGCCGTTCAAAAATCAAATGTAGCTATTTTGGTAATGGATATTTCTGAGCCACTAACCAAACAAGACGCTAGATTAGTTGAAGAAATTTTTGATCGCCACAAGAGCTTAATTTTAGTGGCTAACAAATGGGATTTAGCAGCCGACCGAGACCCAAAAAAATACACACACTATATTAATAGTGAGTTACCTTTTGCCACCCATGCTCCAATTCAATTTTTATCAGCTAAAAACAAAGTTCGCATTAACCAATTGCTTGATCTAATCATTGAAGTTAATAACCAGCGATATATTAGTATTCCTGATGCCAGTCTAAATAGATTATTAAAGAGTGCGGTTAAAAAACACCGCCCAACTAAAGGCCGTGGCACAAAATATCCTCGTATTTATGAGTTCAAACAAGCCGGTGTTAACCCACCAAGTTTTATGGTCCAAGTTGGTCCACGTGAAAGCTTAGCTGATTCTTATCTTCGTTTCTTAGAAAACCAATTACGAGCCAAGTTTGGTTTTATTGGTACACCAATTTCCATGTGGGTGAAGAAAGGCAGAGACGTACATGGACTACATAACTCCTAAAATTAAGATCAAAAATTAAAGAACAAAGATCAAAAAGAGGATTTATTTTTGTTTTTTAATCTTTGATCTTTGTTCTTTTTTCTCCTATACTATATATATGAATATCATCGTTGGCCTTGGTAACCCAGGCGAAAAATATAATAATACTCGACACAACATTGGCTTTACTATGGTTGACGAATTAGCGCGCCAGAAAAACCTAGTTTGGAAAGAAAACAAAAAATACAAAGCTTTAACTGCCGAAGGGAATGATTTAATTTTAGTAAAACCACTAACTTTCATGAATAAATCGGGCGAAACGGTTTCTGCTATTTTACGTTATTATAAATTAATTCCACGTTCAATTTTTGGTACCAAAAAAGATTCTGATTTGAGTAACTGTTTAACCATAATTCATGATGAGCTTGATTTACCCTTAGGTAAATATAAATTATCTGTTAACAGCTCTAGCGCTGGACATAACGGCGTCCAATCCATTATTGATTATTTAAAAACTAAAAATTTTAAACGCTTACGTATTGGTATTAGCAACGAAATAAAACAACAAATTAAAGCTGAAAATTTTGTCCTACAAAAATTCAATGACGAAGAAAAAAATGTTGTAAAAGATTTAATGCCTGAACTAACTAGGAGTTTTTAAATACTAAAAATCTTTTTTAAAAAGACAAAACCGTAAGAAAATATTCTTACGGTTTGTTTTAAAATTATTTAAAAATGAGCTTTTAATTTTGATCTAATTGCGGAATAGAAACAATCTCTATCCTTTTGCTGATTTGGCCAATTTTGTAAGTGATGGAGACAACTTCATTCACTTCAAATTTGTCAAAAACTTCTTCGCTTACATACCACCCAAATACTTCTTCTCCGACCGAAGTATTAATCTTTATGTCAAAGGAAAAATTATAGTTTCTTCCTCCTTCATTGTCTTCGGTGTTTTCTTCAGATTGATTTTGCTCAGCATCTTCAATATTGTCAGCATCCTCTTCGTCATCTTCTTCATTTTCATCGGTTTCAAATTCTCCGTTAACAATTGTTCCGGTACCATGGATTTCTATAGCGCTTCCGTAATCAAGAAAATACCAGAATTTTTTTATAGCAATAACGATTAAATAAATAAAAGCTATACCTAAAGCTGCTAATATTACTATGCCGGCAATAAATTTAAATGGACAAGCGGCCCTATCAAAGAAGACGCCAGAATACCATTCCCAGGCTACTTGATAAAACGGCGGTTCAATTAAGGCGAAAGCAGAGGCTGTAAAGAGTTTGCGCCCAACCACATTGAAAACAAACCAGCTACTATCCTTATAAGGAATAAAAAGCTTTCTATCCTCATCTATTGAACTATAGTGTTCAAATAAGATTTCACCGTTGATAAAAAAACAGTCTTTCGCTGTATCGACTCTGTAATCCACACCCTCTTTCCATTTACTATCAATACTCCATTGTTTACCAAGAGTATCAATTTTATTAACAACCTCGCATTTATCAGCCGGAGAAGCCACTACAGTATTATTGTTATTGTTAATAACAATAACGGTGGCAACGCAAATAAATAAAGCGGCGATGCTAAGTATAATTAATTTTTTCAAAGTTCTTCCCTTTCTTTAATGGTTTATTATATTATTTTTTATTTTTATTATTTTTTGATTAGCTATATTATATCACTTTATCGTAATATTGTCAATATACAACAAAAACCTTAGTTTTGGCTAAAATAAGGCCTATTTTAATAAAATAAAACGGCAGGGACTGCTCCCTGCCGTTAAAACACTATTATTAAACTAGCTCTTTTTCCTTTGATCTTTTCTTATGAATAATATCGTCAAAAATAACTAGAGCAGCAGTCGCCACTGGAATAGATAATAAAGCGCCCATTATTCCACCGATACTAAAGCCAATCATCAAAACAACAATACTAATAATCGGATTCATACCAACAGCTTTTTCCATAATCTTGGGCACTAAGAAATTATTTTCTACTTGTTGAACAACAATATAAACGATGGCTACAAAAAAGGCTAAAGTTGGTGACTGACTAAAAGCTAAAAAGACGGCTGGCACGGCGCCGATCAAAGGACCGAGATAAGGAATAAATTCAGTGAAGCCAGCAATCAAAGCTAAAATCAAGGCGTACTTAACGCCAAGAACCAATAAACAAACATAAGTCATGGCAAAAATAATCAAACAAAGAATAAGCTGCCCACGAAACCATAAGCCCATCTTAATCTGTATGCGATTAAACAATTCCATGACATGGTTTTGTTTATTTTCTGGAGTTAAAGACCAAATTAATTTACGAATTGCTTTTTCCTCAACCACCATGTAAAAGGTAATAACTAAAATAATAATCAAAGAAAAGATTCCACCAACAATATTATAAAGTGTTGAAAAAACTCCTCCGGCTGCGCTTTGTAAACTAGTCGTCATGCTTCCTAAAGAATTTTTAATTTGTTCTAGCCAACCATGAGAAGCAGTATATGATTTAAAGCTAGATAAGAAACCATTAAAGTGATCAATATAGTTTGGTAAATCAACTAACAACTGATTAAACTGATTCATAATCGGTGGGATAATCAGATAAACCATGGCACTAATTATAAAAAGTAAAACCACGTAAATTAAAGAAATACCTAAAGCCCTAGGAATATTTTTTTTCTGCATCCAATCAACGAAAGGATCCATGGCCGAAGAAAAAACAACCGATACAAAAAGTATGGCCAAGATGTCTTGGATTAAATAAGCAAAATATAAGCAAAACAAAACGACAATAATTTTAACTAGTGTTCCGGTCGTTAGAGTAATGCGCATGGAACTTTTCTCTTCCGACATATATTTTAATTTTTAGCTCCTACCTACTGGCAGGCAGATTATAATTAGTGTCTAGAAAATGGCTTACGTGGTCCGTTAAAATCTCTTCGTGGAGGACGACTATTAAAATCGCCTTCGGCCTGTTTACCTTTTTCGTCTTTCCAGAGAGCTTCATTTTCAGCTAAACCTTTCATAGAAAGATTAACGCGGCCTTGTTCATCTATTTCTTTTATTTTAACACTAACCGCGTCGCCAACGCTAATTAAATCAGATGGCTTAGAAACTCTGTAAGGCGCCATTTCACTAACATGGACCATACCATCGCGGCCCGCTACGAGTTGTACAAAAGCTCCAAAGTCTAACATACGCACAACCTTACCTTGGAAAACTTCACCAACTTCAAATTTTCTAACAATATTATTAACCCATTCAAGAGCTTTTTTAACGCCTTCGGCTTCAACACCACAAACCATAACTAAACCAGAATCTTCGATGTCGATTGAAACGCCGCAAGCATCAATAATTTCATTAATCACTTTTCCGCCCGACCCAATAACTTCACCAATCTTTTCAGGATCAATTTGTAAGGTTGAAATACGTGGAGCGTATTTAGATAATTCAGGACGTGCCGCATTCAAAGCGCCATTCATAACTTCCAAAACTTTCAAACGAGCAGCCTTACCATCAACTAAAGCTTGCTGCATAATGGCTTTATCCAAACCAATTGTTTTTGTGTCTAATTGAATCGCGGTAATACCATCAGCTGTTCCTGTAATCTTAAAGTCCATACCACCTTCACCATCTTCTAAATCCTGTAAGTCAGTTAGAACTTCCCATTTACTCATATCAGGCACAGAAGCGAGTCCCATAGCCACACCAGCTACAGCTTTTTTAATTGGTACGCCGGCATCAAATAGAGCCAGCGAGGCAGCGCAAGTTGAAGCCATCGAAGATGAACCATTAGATGATAAAGTTTCTGCAACGACGCGAATGGTATAAGGAAATTCTTCTTTTGGTGGAATCATGGAAGCTATGGCTTTTTCAGCTAAAGCACCGTGACCAATTTCACGACGACCAGTGCCGCGCATTGGTTTAGCTTCACCAACGGAAAATGGGGCAAAATTATAATGAAGCATGAAACGTTTTTTGCTTTCACCTTCTAAACCCTCTAATGATTGTTCATCACCAGGGGCGCCGAGTGTAACAATTGACATAACTTGAGTTTCACCGCGAGAAAAGACGGCGGCGCCATGATTTCTTGGTAACATATCAACATCAGCTTCTAAAGTTCTAATTTCATTCAAAGCGCGTCCATCAACACGTTTTTTATCTTCAATAATAGCGCGTGTTACTTCAGCTTCAATCGCAGTATAAACTAATTCTTTAATTGCTAAGTAACGATAATCTTTGTCATAACCTTTTTCAATCAAATGATCTTCTAACTGTTCTTTAATAGCATTAACAGCCGCTTTACGTTCACCTTTAGTGTAATAAACTTTATCAAATAAAATATGTTTAACACTCTTTTCTAACCACTCAGCTGAGTCTTTTAATACTGCATCTTTTATCTCATCAATTTTTTCTTCTGTGTTTCTAATCTTTCTCTCATGTGGCACAACTTTTAATTCTTTAACCATTTCCTCAATCAATTCAATAGCTGGTTGCATGGCTTTCTGACCAGCTAGAAGCGCTTCTAACATATCAGCTTCATTAACTTCTTTAGCGCCAGCTTCAATCATAACTACTCTTTCTTTTGTAGCAGCGACAATTAAATCTAAATCGCTTGCCATTCGATCAGCGTAAGTTGGATTAAAATTAAATTGACCATTTAAGCGACCAACACGAATTCCGCCAATTGGGCCTTTCCAATCAACTCCAGAAACAGATAACGCGGCTGAAGCTGCAACTAAAGAAACGATGTCATAATCATTTTCTTTATCAACTGATAAAACAGTTAACACAACTTGAACGTCGCGGCGTGAAGCCTGGTCAAACAATGGTCTGACTGAGCGATCAATCATACGGCCAGTTAAAACAGCTTCATCGGTTGGGCGACCTTCGCGCTTCACCCAACGTGAACCTTTAATAATACCAGCGGCGTAAAGTCTTTCTTCAAACTCAACCATGAGTGGAAAGAAATCTGTTCCAGCTCGTTCCTCTTTAGATTGTACAACCGTGGCTAAAACAACAGTTTCGCCATATTGTACTGTTACGGCGGCGTCAGCTTGTTTAGCTAACACGCCGGTTTTGAAAGTGAGCGGTCTCCCTGCCCAATCTCGGGTAAAAACTTTTTCTTTATTCATAAAAGAATTTAGTTTGCCCGACAAACTAGAGAACTATGGGTCTAACCACAGTGCTGTGTGTTTGACGAGCAAAACATTAATTAGTTATTAAATTAAAAAAATTAAAAGACAAATTTTAAAACAAACAATAAAAAACTAAAAACATAAAACTATTTACTTTGGCTAGCTATTTTTCCAAAAATCAATAACAACTCATGTGCTTCTTGCCATAGCTTAGAACAACTCTCTTTATAAGAATCATCTAAGCTACTTATAAGCTGTAGCCAATGTTTTGTTTCACTAGCTTCTTTTTGGCAAATTTTGATCTTATTTCTAAAATCTTTTTTAGAGGCGGCTTGATTAGCTTCCCGATAATTAGCACCGACACTTGAAGCCGAACGAACCACCTGACCAACAAGCGGCAAACTAATCGGTGTTATTTTTATCGTCTTACAAAAAACAATAACCTCAACACCAAAGTCAGTCGCTCTTTTCTCAAGTTGTAAATAATACATACCCCTCCTAATTAATGATAAAATATTTTTTACATTTTATTTTTATATTTTAAATTTTGTTTTAAAATTTGTCTTTTAAATGTTTTATCTTTCTCTATCTTCCTATCAAAAACTTTCTACTTTCTGATAAATTAACAAAATCATTAACTGACTCAATTAATTTACTAGAAGTAGTTTGTCTAAAAGCGGCAACTTCCACGCGAACTCCTTTGGCAACCTGTAAATATTCAACTAGTGGTAAATAATCACCATCACCAGAAACAATTACTACAACATCAACATGATCAGCTACTTTAATTGCATCAATCGCAATCCCAACATCCCAATCAGCCTTACGAGCTCCACCTGTAAAAATTTGTAAATCTTTAATAATAACTTCAAACCCTTGGCTATCTAAAGCTTCAAAAAAAGATGCCTCTTCTTCTCCGGCTCCATGGATAACATACGCAATCGCTCTGATTAGCTGTCGATCAGCCACCGCGGCTTTTAAAACTTCTTTAAAGTTCACACGACGCTTATATAAATTTTTTGCACTATGATACATATTAGCAGCGTCAACTAGAACAGCTACACGCTGATTTTTATGTTTGGTCATAGAGACTACATTACTTTTATTTTTCTCCATAAACTATTTAAAAAAACAAAGAGCGAACCAGTGGCCCGCTTCCTGTTGGTGTTAGTCATTTTTTTCTACTTCAATTTCTTCGCCAATATCATCAGCTAATAATTCAGCTTCAATGCGCTTACGCTCATCTTCTTCCTCAATCATTTTCTTGGCGATTTTTAATTTAAGTTTAGCAGCTAGTTCCATGAAAGACTTTTCATCTTCGCGTTGTAGGTATTTTAGCAAACGGCGACGTTCGCCAACCTTACGTAACAAACCACGACGAGAAGAGTAGTCATGCTTGTGCATCTTTAAATGCTCGGTTAGCTGATTAATTTCCTCAGTCAAAATAGCGATCTGAACTTGAGGAGAACCAGTATCTGTCTCATGAACCTTGAATTTGTTAATAATCCGTTGTTTGGCTTTTTTATCCAACATAGATTTCTTTGCCATGTCCTAGAAAAAGTCCGCCAAGGGCTATTTCCAAGATATGGTACATTAATAATAAGTGGCTATATAATAACACGCATTGAAAATAAAATCAATACGTCGTACAATGTTAAGATATGGCTAAAACTTCTCTTAAAAAGTCCCCGCTCGACCAAGCAATTATTGATTTTCTTGAATATCTAGAAGTCGAAAGAGGCTTAGCGCAGCTAACACTAAGAAACTACGATTTTTTCTTAAAACGTTTTGCTAGTTTTGCCCGTGAACGTAATGTTATAAAACCAGAAAACATTACTAAAATCTTAGTTCATCAATTTAGACTTTATCTTAATCGCCTACCTTCTAGAGGGCCCGAAAACATAAAAAAGAATACCCAAAATTATCATTTAATTGCCTTACGTACTTTTTTAAAGTACTTAACTAAAAATGATGTTAAAACCTTAGAGCCAGAAAAAATAGAACTAGCTAAACAAGCGCCGCGCCAAGTTGATTTTTTAGAAGGCTCTGACTTAGAAAAAATGTTGGAAGCGCCTTTGCGCGATAAGAATGATAGCCTAGCTGGATTACGTGATAAGGCTTTATTAGAGACTTTATTTTCAACCGGCCTTCGTGTTAGCGAATTATCCAATTTAAAAATTGAAGAAATAAATCTCAATAAACCAGAATTTACAGTCTGCGGGAAAGGCTCTAAAGTCCGTTTAGTTTTTTTATCAGAAAATTCCCGTCATTGGATTAAAAAATATTTAGCAGAAAGAAGCGACCCTAATCCATATTTATTTATTAGTCATGGCTCAATCAATAAAGTAGAAACTGATAAGCCACTAACACCACGCTCAATTGAAAGATTGGTGGCGCGCTATGCTCGATTATCTGGTATTATGAAAAAGGTAACGCCACATACAATGCGCCATAGCTATGCCACTGATCTATTGATGAACGGCGCCGATATCAGAAGTGTTCAAGCCATGCTTGGTCATGCCTCAATTACCACTACTCAAGTTTATACTCATATTACTGACCAGCAATTACGTGATGTGTATCAAGCTTTTCATGGTAAGCAGCGCAAAAAATAGCTTTTTACATTGACATTACAGGTTTTTTTTGTTAGTCTTGAAAAATAATTTACTCCAATGAGGCTTGCCCACCGAAGCTCCATAGGAGCGAAGGCGGGTCCTCGTAGTTCAATGGATAGAACAGGAGACTTCTAATCTCTAGATGAAGGTCCGATTCCTTCCGAGGGCACAAGATTAAATTTAAAGATCAAAGTGCAAAGATCAAAAACTTTTTTTATTTTGTTTTTTGATCTTTGATCTTTATTTCTATGGTGCCTATAGTTTAGCGGTAGAACAGCGGGTTGTGGTCCCGTTAGTCTGGGTTCAACTCCCAGTAGGCACCCACTTTAAAATCAGCCCTTTTTGGGCTGTTTTTTATTGTGTTTCAAATTTCTATTAATTAAGCTAAAATTAAGAAATCTATATGGAAGCACAAAAATATTTACAAAAGATCAAAAAAGAATTTCCAAAGTTAACCTGGAGAAATTATCAATACATAAATCACGGCTATGATCATGTTGTAATTATTTTAGATAGAAAAATAATTTTTCGCTTTCCTAAGTCAAATGAATACATAAAAATTTTAAAAGATGAGATAATATTGCTTAATTATTTAAAAACAAAAATAAAGACAAACATTCCACAATATTATTTATTAGCTAAAGATTGTTCCTTTGCTGGATATCATCTTTTACCAGGCAAAGAATTAACCGTAAATAGATTTAAAAAACTAAAATCTATTAAAAAAATAAATATCGCTAATAAATTAGCAATATTCTTGACTGAGCTACACACTAGAAAAAACATCTCTTTAAAGAAATTTAAAATAAAAAAAGAGGATGGACCAAAATATTTTAAAACTCTGTTAGAAGATGCAAAAAAGTATGTTTTTCCTAATTTAACAAAGCCTGAACAAGAATCTTTTAATATGTACTTTGCAAATTTACATAAAATACTCTTTATTAAAAGACCCAGCGTATTAATACACAATGATCTGTCGGATGACCACATACTATTAAATAAAACTAATTTAAGTATTATTGATTTCAGTGACCGTTCAATTGGTGACCCAGCTCGTGATTTCGCCTGGCTTTGGATGTACGGCGATAGCTTTATTAAACAAGTCTATGAAATGTACCGAGGCAAAAAAGATAAGACTTTTTTATCTAGATCTAAAATCTATCTAAAAATAATTCCTCTACAAGTTATGATTGCAGCTAAAAAAGGAAAAGTCTGTAAATATAAAGATGGTTATGATTTATTTAAAAAAGTAATTAATTTATAAAATAAATTCATCAACGACCCCATAATAAAAATCAGCTCTTTTAGGGCTGTTTTTTGTTTATTGAATAATAGCTATTTATATATTAAGATGACAATGATGTGGTAGCCAAGTGGTTAAGGCATTTGTCCGCAAGATAAATATCGTAGGTTCGATCCCTACCCACATCTCTATGACAGCACAACAATATATTGAGCAAAGGCTAAAAGGTATAAAAGATAAAAAAGTAAAGCAAGATGGTAATCTTGTTGATTTTATTTTTACGACCATAATGTCTAAGAAGTTTAGAAAATATAGCGTAAATCCTGTGGCAAATGATATGGTTCGTAAGGCCATAGAACTAAGCATTCAAAATAATGAACCGATTAAAATTGCCATTCCCTATGGTTCATATAAGTTATGGCGATTGGAAGAAAGTCCTGAACCTGATTGGGCCGAACTATTTGCCATGATTTATTATGCTTATTGGCTAAAACCCATAACCGATGTCTATGAGCCAGGAGTTTGGTTTGATTTTTGCGGCGACGATGCAATCTTAGAATTAATGAACAACATTCCTGAAAAAGATACTAATCAATATAAAAAAATATTTAGAGATTTAATAGCTTTTATACAAAATTATCTACCTAATAATTTTAAGTTCACCTTTAGCCCCGTCGGCGAGCGATATGACTCAAAGCAAGACTTCCTTGATGACCTTAATCAAAAAATAAATGAACTCAAACAAAAAGGGTTACCACCTTTAACTGAAAGACAAATCGAAATGATAGATTTCAATGTAAAATTAAAACCAGGAGAAAAAATTAATTATCAAGAAAATCAACTACTACACGATGCCTACATGGCTGTAAGTAAAAGAAGGCCTCATCATAAACAACCTGATAAAATAGTCATATGTTGCACTCCCTTTGGTGATAGAACTAGTTTGCCAATGGGAACTACAAAAACATCAGTTGTGAAATACCAAACAGGAGCAGGAGTTCTCTGTAAAGAAAAGGATGCTTTTATGGAATATATTTATTCGCCCTCACAACTACAAAATAAAAGCTACGTCTTTGAACTTATTAATATTACAGGATTATCAGGCAAAAATTTTAAGACTATAAGAGTAGTTAATATATGAACAATTCAGAATTAGAATTTAATAGCATAGTAAACGAAGCCGAAAATGATTCTAATGTTTTAGGAATGATTTTGATTGGCTCGCGCGGCAAAGGCTTTGAAAATGAGCACTCTGATTATGATGCCATCATAATTTTAAAAAATGAGGCCAGCGAAGAAACTAAGCAAAAATATAAAAACAAAAAATCTGTTGCTATAGATTTAAATGTTTATTCACTGACTGATTTTAAAAAATATGCGGCTTGGGATAGTTCTGAAGCTTGGGATAGATATACCTTTGCTCATGTAAAAATATTAATAAATAAAACAGAGGATCTAGAAAAAATTATTAAAGACAAAAGCTATATACCAGAAGATAAACAAAAACAATTTATTGAATGGTGGATTGATGGTTATATAAATGGAGTATTTCGTTCTATTAAAGCACTGCGTAATAAAAACGAATTAGGCGCTCATCTCGAAGCTACTAATTCGATCCTTGATTTATTAACTTTGGTTTTTGGAATTAATGGTCGACATCGACCTTTTCTTGGCTATACTGAAAAAGAATTAATAAATTATCCTTTAGAAAAATTACCTTGGGAAGTTAATGATTTTATTAAAATGATTTCTTTAGTTTTGAAAACTAGCGATTTAAAAACCCAACAAACTATTCTTAAGGATACGGAGGATTGGTGCCGCGAATTAGGCTATGGCCATGTCATTGATGCCTGGGAAGGGAAAGATAAATGGGCAATAGATTTAGTTGTATAAAATAAACGCAGTTACTGCCTAATACATGAATAATTTAGAAACAAAACTTAATAAAACAACCGAAAACCCTGAAAATAATTTCAGTGAAATTAGACAAGCCTTAGAAAGTAATCGAGCCGCTTCTAAAGAAAACACTAATCATGAATTTGCTTGGGGGATGTATGATTCTCCGCTAAAAGATTTTGGTAAAACTTTTTGTAAAACTATACCAGATGAATACGCTGAAGTTTTAAAAAATAAAAACTTTGTTGACTTAGATGAATATGGAAAAGCTTGGAAAAATTATATTGAAGATACGCTGGAAGCTGGCGCAGGCAATCTTAAGGCAATAGAATTTGGTGGTCCAGGCTCGGAATTATTTGCGGATTTCACTAAAAAATTTTTCAAGAAAACCGTTGGCGTCTGTTTAGAAGATATTAGAGACCCTGATAGTATTAAAAAGGACGAAAGCCTTGGTCACTCTGTAGTACAAGGGGATATTTTAGATACTAAGGATTCACAATTAGAAAAAAATATTGAAGAAAAGCTGGATGGTAAAAAAGTTAATTTAATAATCTCTAGAATGATGGGGCCATTAAAAGAACTTGATAAGCACGAAGCTATCATGTCTAAAATTATAAAAAAATGGTACTCAATGTTAGACACCGAGGGCTTAATGTTTATTCAATTCGAATATAAAAAAGAACATAACCCGGAACCATATTTTTATTTACAGCAAGAATACCCGGCTGAACCAAAAGAAGACAGTGAAAAATTAGCTGAACAATGGGCACAAGAAATTACTAAGGAATATAAAAATAAAATAGAAATACAACTTGCCCCGGGAGCAATCCGTTTATATAAAAAATTAGGCGCACCAGAAACATTATAACCCTATAAAAATGTCTTCCGCCCCACACATTATTATATTCTCTCATGGCTTTGGCATCCGCAAGGATGACCGTGGACTTTTAAGTGGAATTATTTTAAGTTGAGTTTACAAGATAAATTAATCAATGGTTCAAATATAAAATATGACAAACGAACAAATTAATCTACCTGAGATACCTCAAGAACACATTCCAAGCTCAGAAGAAGTAAATTCTATATTTGAAAAATTGATAAAAAAGGAATATAAAGAAATTCGTAAACTTGAAGACGAAAAAGGTCTTTATTTACTGGAGGTTAATGTCCCTGGAGAATTAGAAGGTGAAGTAATTGAATATGCTTACATGAGAAAAGGAAGATACCCTGAAGGCGAAAGTTCGGCCGATGAAATCCATATTACTTATTATAAAAATGGCAAACCAGAAGGCGGCACATCAGCAGCGAGATGCATTGATGGGAAATGGAAAATATTTTAATTTAATAATTATAAAATAAGTTCAGCCATAGCCAAAAAAAACAACCCCGAATCGGGGTTGTTTTAAAATTAGCTTATATTACCTTCTGCCCTTTAACTATTCTTATCAAAATCACAATAATTGCTATGACGAGAAGAATATGAATGAAACCACCCAGAGTATAAGCTGTAACTATACCAAGTAACCAAAGGACGACTAGAATGATAGCGATTGTTACTAGCATGGGTTTAATTTAAAAAATTAATTAGTCAAAACTATCTTTATATTATTTTTCTTCCTTGTCCATTTTAACCGCAGCTTCTGGCGTAGACACTGTTTTACTCATGGAAAACATTTTAACAATACCCCAAGCAATCAGTAAATAAACTAACATAGCTAAAATTGTAGTCCATTCAAAGATATTACCTTCAACTCTTGTAGCATGGAAAACATTTAAGAATGGCGTGGCAAAAGGATAACTCGCACTATAAATAAAACTACTAAAACCAGCTGAAGAATTAGCAGCTAGCAACTTCAAAACAAAGCGAAACGCTAACAGCACTTCCAATATACCCAAAATATACCAAACGACTTGAGTGCCGCGATATAACGGTTTAGTAGTGGAAGAAGTATATGATGAGTCCATATATTTACATTAGTTAATTAATTATCTATTTTAATAATTCATCTATGCTCTTACCTAAGGCACCAGCAAGCTTTTTAACGGTTTTTACCCTCGGATCACGCGTAGCGCCTGATTCTATTTTGGTGATGGTATGAAGGGTTATACCTGCCATCTTAGAAAGCTTATCTTGCGATATTCTATTGATTTTTCGCATTTGCTTGATATTTTCGGCTAATGACAATGAGATTTTTGACATATGTGTTAAACTATAGTAATATTTTACTATAATATTATTACTATTAAAATTATACTACTATCAGTGTAGTGTATCTTCGATATAAAAGTCAATTTGAGCACACCTTAAGACCAACCCCGTAAAGCGCGGGCTTTTACGGGGCCTTTTTTATCTAAATTAATGAAGCACTTAGATTGATGTATAATACAGTTATACTATGACATATAAAAAACTAAATATTTATTTAATTATTGCTGTACCACTGGTTATTACCGTGGCTATTTTGGCTTATATTTTTATTAAATTACCTAGCACTATTACAAGCACAACAAAAGTTAGGGTTTGTGAAAACAATACTACTACTTGTAATTGCCATGAAACAAATCTGCCTTATCAAGATGCAAATCTTTCGGTTGAAACTCGAGTAAATGATTTACTAGCTAGAATGACCGTAAGTGAAAAAATTGGGCAAATGGTTTTGATTGAAAAAAACAGTATTCATAATCTTAATGATATTGCTCAATATAATTTAGGAGCGTTATTAAGTGGTGGCGGAGCAGGGCCGAAACAAGACACTCCCCTGTCATGGCTTCAAATGATAAATAATTTTCAATCTGCCGCCAAAGAAACCTGCTTAGGCATACCTCTTTTATATGGAATTGACGCCATCCATGGCCATGGCAATGTTCTTGGAGCTACAATTTTCCCTCATTCCATTGGTTTGGGTGCCACTAGAGATCCAGATTTAGTAAAACGAGTTGCCAGAGCAACTGCCGAAGAAATGGCCGCGACCGGAATTTATTGGAATTTTGCTCCCAATCTTGATGTGGCAAAAGATATCCGTTGGGGGAAAACTTATGAAACCTTTGGATCAAATACGGACAATGTAGCGACCTTGGGAGCTGCCTATTTAGAAGGCTTACAAAATTATTCAAGCAATTATTTAAATGTATTAGCCACCGCCAAACATTATGTTGGCGGAGGGAGTATGGAATATGGAACTTCTCGTAATAAAGATTTCAAAGTAGAAGAAGGAAATATAACTTTGGATGAAACATCGTTACGCCAAACCCACTTAATCCCTTTTCAAAAAGCGATAGCTAACAATATAAAAGTTGTGATGGTGGGGACAGCTACTTGGAATGGAAAAATGAACACCTCGAACCATTATCTTTTAACAGATATACTAAAGAAAGAACTGGGTTTTTCTGGATTTATAGTTTCAGATTGGTATGGCGTGTATGAAGTTTCTACTTCTAAATATGATTCTTTAGTGAGCTCTATTAATGCTGGAGTTGATATGGTCATGACTCCATTTGAATACAAAAATTTTATATCTAATGTACAGAAAGCTTTATCTAAAGGCGATATAACACAAGAACGAATAGATGATGCTGTAAAAAGAATCTTAACGGTAAAATTTGAGGTGGGATTATTTGACCGTCCTCAAGCTCTGCCGGAGGGATTATCGATTATAGGCAACGACCAACATCGAGAAATAGCCAGGGAGGCAGTTCGTAAATCTCAAATATTATTAGAAAATAAAAATTCTTTATTACCTCTACCTAAATCATTGAAAAAAATTATAGTGGCTGGTTCATCAGCGGACAATTTAGGTCGCCAGGCAGGAGGATGGACAACAGAGTGGCAAGGTATAGATGGCAATTTTGGTATTTCAGGAACCACCATACTTGAAGCCATAAAAAATACAGTTTCCAGAGATACGGAAGTTGAATATAATAAAGAAGGATATTTTTCTATAAAAAATAATTTTGCGGACGTTGGAATTGTTGTTGTTGGAGAAAAACCCTATGCCGAGGGTTGGGGAGATATCGCTAATCCAAGTTTAAGCCATGAAGATTTATTAACAATAGAAAAAGTGAAAGCAAGAAGCAAAAAAATAGTAGTTATAATAATTTCTGGACGACCATTGGATATTAAAAAGTATGCCAAGGATTGGGATGGGGTTATTGCAGCTTGGCTACCCGGTAGCGAAGGGCAGGGCGTAGCTGATGTATTATTTGGTGATTATCCTTTCACAGGAATTTTGCCAATAAAATGGGATCTATAAAAAATAAATCAATGGTTCACATTCTTGGTTAAAAATATAAATTTAAATACAGAAAATCCTCTTAAGACAAAGCAAAAGAGGATTAAATCAGTCTAAAAATCTCATTGAGATTTTTAATTTTTTCTTTTTCTTTAAATAGATCATGCCTATCTAATAAAATACTATTCATACCAACAGCCTTTGGCCCTAAAACATCACACCTAAGACTATCTCCTACCATTATTATTTCCTTGAAATCTACGGCTATTTTTTTCTGCATCAATTCATAAATTTCTCTGCTTGGTTTCATGCACCCAACATCGCAAGAAAAAATATTATGATCAGTTAGCACGTCTAGACCAAGACGATAAAAAGGCTCTTTATATGGCGTGGATGAATTTGAGATTACTCCAACTACATAATTCAAATCTTTTAATTTTTGGAGTAACTCAATTGTTTCAGGATAAACTTTTGTTGAGTCTATTTCAACTTTTAGTTTATTATTGAACTCTTCTTGTTTATCAGAAACTCCCCCAGAAATACTCATTTCTTGGTCCGCTGTTTTCAAAAAGCTTCTTGAAAGAACTAGTTCAACTATCCTGTCGTCTTTATTAGCTACAGCTGCATCAAATAAAATTTTATATGGGTTAGTTTTGTTCTTTACAGAAACTAACGTACCATATAAATCAAAAATTACTGCTTTAATAAGCATTTACCCTCCTTTTTAATGATTGTTTATATGGTTAATTTAAATAACATAGCAATAGATTAGACTAGCGCATTTTTGAAAGTTATTCAAGAGTAAAAAATAACCCAAAAATTGGGGTTATTTTTGTTTGATGATATAATTTATATATATAAATATTAATACCAAAATTTATGGATAAAAAGAAAATCTTTCTAAATACTATTTTCTGGGGATTTATTCTTTGGCTAATTGGCTATGTTTTGGGTTTTATATTTTTTGCCATTGTGCCAAAAGAATTACTTGGTTGGTTTATAATGCCTTTGGGCATAATTATCACTCTTTGGGTACTGCTTAAAAAAATTAAAAGAGATTCTTTTACTTGCTATATTGGGCTAGGCCTTATTTGGACAATCATGGCGATAATTTTAGACTATGTATTTTTAGTTAAACTTCTAAAACCAGCTGATGGATACTATAAATTAGATGTTTATTTATACTATATAATTACATTTATTTTGCCCATTATTGTTGGTTGGTTTAAATTTAAAAATAAAAAATAAGCACTATTATGAAAATTGGGGTATTTGGTAGAACCAAAGCTGATAATAAAAAAATAATTAAACAGGCTAAAGAAATCGGCCAAATCATTGCTTTAACCGATAATATTGTGGTTACTGGTGGCACCGAGGGTTACCCGCATATTGTTGCTATGTCGGCTATTAAAAATAAAGGTAAAGCAATTTCTTATGCGACTGGTCTTAAATTAGCTGATCATTTAAAATTTCACAAAGTAGACTTATCTAAATATACTAAAGTTATTTTTCAGAAAAAATATTTTAATAAAAAATTACTAGGCATTGATAATTACTTAAGGTCATTAGATATGTGTTTAAACGTTGATTGCGCCATAATTATTGGCGGCAGAGTTGGCACAATGTATGAAGTGACAATTCTTAGTGGAATAGCTAAAAATATATTTGTTTTAAAAGGCAGTGGTGGTATTGCTAATCAAACAATAAAAAAATTCATCATAGAGGGACATAAAGAAAAATCTAAAATAAAATATTTTGATGACCCAAAAATGTTAAAAAAGTTATTAAAATAATATGGCGAATAAATACGATTTCTATTGCGAAGAAGCTTTGTCGGGTAAAACCAATATTGTTAAAGTTTTTGAATCTGACAACGTCTTAGCTTTCAACCACACCAAGCCTTCTTACTCAACTCACATAGTAATTATTCCTAAAAAACATATTCTAGATTTACCATCTTTAACAGACGAGGAACTAAGTATTGTAAATGAAATGTTAAAAGTTGCGCGTGATCTTTCTAAAAACTTAGATAAAAATCAGGGCATTAAATTAATTACCAACGTAGGAGTATTTCAAGACACACCTCATCTTCATTTTCATTTAATAGCTGGGGAGAAAATTAACTAAAGTTTTATGATCAACTGGATAATCCCTTTATCATTATTAATAATCTTTGAAATAATAGCTGATATTTTTGCCAAGAATTGGTCAATGCAAAGAACAGCTTGGCTGGCTGTTGCTAGTTTGGCTTGTTATTTAATCGCTAATTCATTTTGGTTATTTGCTTTAAAAAACGGCTCTGGTTTGGGCCGTGGAGCAGTAATTTTTTCAGTGGCTACGGCGATCATCGCCGTAATCTTAGGAATACTATTTTATAAAGAACCAGCTAATAAACTTCAAATCGTCGGTCTATTTTTAGGAATCGTTGCTATAGTCTTATTATTTTGGGAATAAAAAAATATAAACCACTGTATTAAAAAGGCCCGGTCATAAATGATCGGGCCTTCATCGAATCTTATAGATTATAATTATACATTTTCAATAAAGAACAAGGCTCCATTAATCTGTTCATAAGCGAACTGCTGACAAATAAGACGCTGATCTTTCGGCATTGTCTCAATTGTTAAAGCAGCTACCGCAATCTGTTCCTGGAATCGCATTAACCAACGGTCCTTCTTTTCTGCCCGCTCCCATAATGGGTGGCGGATGTTAAAGTGAAGTAAACCAGCCTTAGCTTCAAATTCCCAGAGCACAGATTTGCCAGACATCTCCTCGTAAACAAATCTCAAACCGACGCCTTTGTGTTTCACAATCTTTCTACGTGAACCACGTGGACCACCGGCTGTATTATGATTACGATTTTCCTGATGACCTCTTTCATCTCCGTCCGTTTCTTTAGGAGTTGCCGAGTTTTCATTGTTTACATGATTAGCCAACTCATTAAAATCACTAAATACTTTGGCTTTCTTAAAGCCAGTGTGCCCCGGACTAATTGTGCCCTCCTTAATGTTACTTAAAACATCTTGGAAGTTTTTATAGAACGGACTTTTGAGCATTAAATCAAGTTTTTTCAAAGACTCAACGCCAAGTTTCTGGTATCTTTCGTCTTGTTTTTCGTCATTGATTTTTTGGTAATGGCCCATCCCAACTTCTTTAACCCAAAGATCAATAACTTTACAAAAATCAACTAAGGCATCATTTTCTTCAAAATGTGTTCTCTCTTTTGCTAACAAGCAATTGCGAGACAAAATCTCGCCCTCAAAAATACCTGAAGCAAGAACTTCAAAGGTTTCGGATTTTAGCATGTTATGAGCCAGTGCAAAAGTCTTGAAGTCAAGACGATAGTCATTTAACTGTACCCCAACTTTTACAACACCTTTCCGGCCGCTTGATGTTTTTCTGGATAAATAAATCTGGAATAAAGATTCATTATTCATCTTTTTATCATAGCGAACGATTGGCAATTGGTCGCCGGTGAATTCAGGGGCCGAGAAAGTGGTTTCCTCAGGCTCAGATTCATTCTGCCGTTTAATCTTAATATATATGTTGGCATTCAACTTACGCATCTTTTCAGCAAAGCGCATCAAAATTCCTTCTTCAAGATTTTCAATATCAACCTTACTAATTGTGCGGTCGGTTGTAAATTTATTTAATTTAACTTCAGTCCTCCACCAGACGAAAGTTTTGCCAAGCGGAGCCTTTTTACCCGAACCAAGTATATAGGTGTTGGCTTCATCCATTGGTATAAATTCAACCTTTTTACTTTTCTTAATATCTTCAGTCACAAAATGCCAGCATTTATAACCACTGGTATAAGTTTTATAAACCGAAGTAAAAGTAAATTCTTCGCATTTCCCCAAGGGAGCAATTAGCCCTAAGCCAAACTGACCAAGCGAATTTTCACGCTTAATACTATGGCCAACTGACGTAAGTGCTTCATCAAATTTATCAACCGTCACGCCATCGCCGTTATCTTGAATAGTTATAGTTCTGTCTTTGTAATCAATCTTAATGATGATTTTAACAGCCAACGAATCAAGTGCGTTCTGCACAGCTTCGTAAATAACATCAACTATCTTTGGGTAAGAACCGGCTAATTTGAGTAAAGCCATTCCTTCGTGAAAAGAAAAATTACTTTTCCTCTTATCTTTCTCCATTTACTTATCCCTCCCTTTAAAATTTTTATGAGCAGTTTCTGAACAAAGACTTTCTATTAACACAGAAAAATTATGCAACCGATTTGAAAAATCAAACAGCATATTTCCGTCAGAACTGTTTATTTCATCCCGAAATTTATTACGCGCTTCAACGTTGGCGTCAACTAAAATTTCTGCTGCCGGAATTCCCATAATAATTAATTCGCTAAGCGCTTTAATTAAATGCTGGAAATTACCTGAGTCAAAGGATTTTTTAACTTCACCGTTTAGAGCTAAATCTGTGACCATCTCTCTTAATGAGTATAGGTCATTGAAACGATTTAGCTTAAATAAAGACTCAGAAAAATATGGGCTAAATAACTTATTCATAGCATCGAGCCTGGCTTGTCCTGGCATTCTATCGCCAGTAGTTAATGGTCGTAAAAATTCATCATGATGCTTGTAACCGAGTTGGACACAAACTTCTTGTGATTTAATTACGTCATAAGCTAACAGCAGACAGGCATCTTGCAGAGATTGCGCGAGTTGCTGATATTCTTCGATTACAAAACCAGAGCCAACAAAAGCCTCCCGCAACTTAATAAATTTGAGACCGCGAGGGCGTCGCCCTCCGCCAAGCCAAATCTCTAACTCCTCAAGTGAAATATCACAAAACTGTAATAATTTTTTAAGAATTAGTTGATATTGAGCATGACCCTTAGCTATAGCCAAAAAGGCTATTAATAATTTCTGTAACAAGGTTTAACTCCTTTCGTTTTTTATATTTTTATTGTTTTTATCATTAATTCTGTTGTCAAAATAGCAATCGCTTATTTAAGCAAAATAACAACGAAATGTCAATACGATAAAGCTCGTATACACAAAAATTAAAACTAGCAATAAAAAATAATTTTTTGATTACGTATCTTATTTATCCACTAACCTACTTAGCTAGATACTTAGTTATATCAAGCCAATTTATTAAATCGCTTTTAACCTGAGCATAGCCCAAAAAATTTATTTTACTACCCAGATGAATTCCTAAATGCAAATGCTTACGTTCACCATTTGTTTCTGTGCTAAAACCTTTACCAAGCACAGCGAAACTTTTTCCAGCCACTAATTTACCCCCTGTTTTCTGTGAAATGCTAGCCAACCTTAAATGACCATAAATAATAGTTACCTCCTGTTTATCTATTTTACAACTTTCAATCACTACTCCACCATAACCATTAACCCAATTTTTATAAATGAGATTACCATCACAAACTGCCATAATTGAAACATCGGTTTTTTGCTCACTTAAAGTTGTTTCAAAATCAACTCCAGTGTGGTAGCCAGAAAAACGCTCGGGGCTAACTGGCGAATCTTTAGGTGATATTTTAATACCAAATGGTTTTTTAGTAACACGTGCCAAAGCACCACTGATTGGTTCTGATACTAAAATAACCGCAGCTGGATCAGCTGGTTTAGCAACTACTTTATTTTGTACAGCGGTGTTATTAACCACTGGCTGAGTGGTTAATTGAAAATCACTTTCAGCTTTGTTTTGCCAAAATGAATAGCCAATCAAAACAAGCCCAATGATGATACAAATTACTATAATTAATTTTTTGTTTGTTTTCATATATATACTGTAGTACAGATGTATTATAAGAGCAAAACTATAATAAAAACAGAGTCTAAAAACTCTGTTTTTGCTAAATTTTAAACTAATAGTTTAGAAGCTACATTCCGCGATGCCACCTAGAAACACCGCCTTCATAATGGCCACCCTTACAATTAACACCGCCACCCACACAGTGACTACCATAACGTCCGCAGGCTTCGGCGACGTTGCCGAGAACCACAAAAACAAATAAGGCCAAAGCAACTACTAAAACTAATGATTTTTTCATATTTTTATATTAAAACCCTAAAAACATCTTACTATAAGTATAAACCAACTAAACAAGGAGTTCAATATAGCTTTTTCTGTTTGCCAAGAAGAGGTATAATTAAGATGTTGCAATTTAAAGAAAAAATAATGTGGCGAGAACATAAAACCTATTGGCTACAAAAGCATTTTGTTTATAACGTTATCTTAAGCATAATATTTTTAATTATTGCTTTTTTTATCAACCAATATGCTAATTCTTACATTTCAGGTCATGCCAGTAACTATGTAACTGATATTGTTTTGGATAACATACCAACCGTAGATGTTCATTTAATTTTTTCTGAAGGTGCAATATTGTTTATCTTGGCTTTTATATTCATTCTTTCCCGCGAACCAAAATATACTCCCTTTGCTCTAAAAAGCATTGCTGTGTTTGTTATAATTAGATCTTTCTTTTTAGTTTTAACACATCTTGCTCCACCCCTAGGAGAAATTTATATAAATCCGACAGATTATATTTCTCAGCTAAGCTCTGGTAATGACTTATTTTTTTCAGCTCACACCGGTCTACCATTTTTATTAGCTTTTATATTTTGGGATAAAAAAATATTACGCTATAGTTTCTTTATTTGTTCGGCCATCGGGGGAATATCAGTACTCCTAGGTCATCTTCACTATTCAATTGATGTTTTTTCGGCTGTTTTTATTTCTTTTGGTATTTTTCATATTTGTAAAAATATTTTTCCTAAAGACTTTGCCTTGATAAAATAAATTTTATTATAAAGCTATGGCCTCTAAATTTTTAAATAACTTAATGCATCAAAAAAAAGTTAACAAAATTAATTTTTGGTCATTTTTTAAATATTTTATTTTAGCTTTAGCTGTTGAAGGAATTTTAATTTGGCTCCTAGGGCTACATCCAAACTATACTTTTTGGCGCCATGTTATTATAGTTCTTTTTGGCGCCCTGTCTTCTGCTGGTATTTTATTTTTAGCTGTTGAAGTAGTACGCGACATTGATGAAGCTACTAATATGATTATTGGTTTATTTTCTGTGGTGGTTCTATTTGTTGCTTATTTTGCTTTTCAGTACTGGTTTTTATTAATTACTACTCCGGACAGCTTTAGCACGCCAGTAGTTTTAAATCCTATAAACATGTTTCTCCAGAGTACAATGATTTTTTTGTTTAATCCTTTAATAATACCAGTTACTAAATCAGCCCAACTACTAGTTTTAACTGATTCCTTTGGCAGTTTCTTTTTAGTGGCTTTTATCTTACAAAATATTTGGCAGTTTCGTCACAGAGCCGACCACTAAATTAAGTCCTGACTTAATCTAAAATAAAAAAGCCTTGCTCTACTATAGAGCAAGGCTTTTAAAAAATCAAAGAACTATATTAGTAGTAAAAATATTGGCTTTATAAAAATCTTCTATAAAACCTTTGGCATCAGGATTATGAAGTAGCATCTTCTCCTTCATCTGTTCGCCAGTAAGACTCGCCTGATCAGCAAATTTTTTATTAACTCTGTGAAGAGCATCGAAAAAATCCACTAAAGAAATTAAGCGACCATAAAAAGGAATCATAATTTCTGCTCCCTTACTATAATCATGTAATTTAGGCGGCGTTTCTTTAGGATATTCATTGGCTTGGAACTTGTGATGCCACAAAATTATCTCAGCCGTATAATCAAAATAGCCTTGTAACATTTTATAACCGTCCATAACATGATCCTTAATTGCTTCGTAATCTTTTGTTTCATACGCTTCTGTTTTCTTTAGCGTACTTGAGTCTGTCAAAGCTTTACCAATATCATGGAGTAAACCAGAATAAAGCAAAGCTTTTTGATCAAGGTGCATAAACTCCCCGATTCTTGTAGCTAACAAACCTACTCTAAGGCTATGACGATAAGTCATAAGATCTTTAGTTTTTAGAGGCGCTAAAAAACTAAAAATGCTACGCTGCTTTTCTTTTTCAATGTGTAAATTATTGAATACGATATTCAAGCGCTTGGCTAAAGTTATGCTTGGGTCAAGATATTCTTTAAATGCTTTCATTATTATTTATTATTTTGTTTTAAATTTAATTTTAATTTAGTTTTCTCTAGTTTCTGAAAAAACCAAAGAAAGCTAAATTAAAACTTGATAAAACATTTATTTTTCAAAGACCTTGATAAAAAAGATTACAATTTTTATACCATTTTGTCAATAATTAATATAATAGTGTTAACCCCGCTAATGATCTATACTGTAGAGACTAAATAACAAACTAACACAAAATTTATGAAAAAAACACTATTACCAGTGCTATTAATAAGCCTTATTGCATTAAGTGGTTGTTCTCTTACCTCTGGCTTAGTCGATACTAAAAAACAAGAAATTAACAACGTGGTACAAGAACAAAAAAATAAACTAATAGAAGATGCGAAAACTAAATTAGATAATTTAGGAAGTGGCGTGACAATTAATCTTAGTGGACAAAAATTGACTAAAGTACCGATGACAATCTTTGATAAAATTGATACAGAAATATTAGATCTATCTAATAACCAATTAACAGGGGCTTTGCCTTCTCAAATAGGAAATTTAAAAAAATTAAAAGTACTTAAAGCTAATAACAACTTAATGACTGGTGTGCCAGCTGAAATCGGACAACTTAGTAATTTACAGACTCTAGACTTATCCAATAACCAGTTAACTGGATTGCCTAATGAGCTTGGAAATTTAAAAAACCTCAAAACATTAAACTTAGCTGGTAATAAATATTCTCAGCAAGATCTTGATAAAATTAAACAAAGCTTAACTAATACTACGTTTATTTTAAAGTAAAAATCAATTCAAACCAGCTCTAGATAAAAAATGATCCTTGCGGATCATTTTTTGTTTATTTAACGTGGTGGTATAATTAAGATTATGTTTTGGACAACCGCTATTACAGTTTTAGGCTTATGCTTATTTGAAATAATAAGCAGTATTGATAATGCCGTAGTTAATGCGCATGTCTTAAAAACCATGCCAGAAAAATATAGAAAAATATTTCTTTTCTGGGGACTTTTATTTGCGATTGTTCTGGTACGCGGACTTTTACCATTCTTGATTGTCTGGTTTGCTAACCCAGTTTTTAGCATCGCGGAAGTTTTTACGGCCGTTTGGTCTAATGACCCTAAAATTATTGGTTATTTAGAATCATCTAAGGGCTTACTCCTACTTGGTGGTGGCGTCTATCTCTGGCTAACTTTTCTAAGTTGGCTTTTTTTAGAAGAGAAAAAATATGCTTTCTTAGTAGAAAGCTTTATCCATAAACAAGGTTTATGGTTTTATTCTATAACTTCGCTTTGTACCGTACTAATTGTTTATTTCTCTTTAAAAATAAACCCTCTGCTAGCTTTAGCGGCGACGATTGGGCTAACAGCTTTTTTCATCACCGATGGATTTAGAAAGAACGCTGAAAAAACAGAAAATAATTTAGTAAAAAATAAACACTTAAGCGCTTGGAGCAAAATAATATATTTAGAGATTTTAGATGCTTCATTTTCAATTGACGGCGTAATTGGAGCCTTTGCTTTTACTATGAGCGTACCTTTAATTATTATTGGTAACGGTCTAGGTGCAATTGTCGTACGTGAATTTACGGTACGCGGTATTAATCTTATTTCTAAGTATGCTTATTTAAAAAATGGCGCCATGTATTCTATTGGCATGCTAGGTGGTTTAATGATTGCTGAAAGCCTGGGCCAAGTTTTCCCTTTTTGGCTTGTACCATTAAACACTGTTATCTTAATAACTGTCTTCTTATTATTATCTATTAAAGAAACGAAAGAAAAAGAAGCCTTGGTTAATAAAAAAGTCATTACTAAATAAAAATATTTTTATAAACAACAATATGCTATTAACCAATAAATACAAAATGAGGCCTGACCTCGTTGTTGTTATTGTCCTAGAATTAATATTTATTCCTATTGTACTTTATTTTCAAGTCAGATTTATTACTTCAACCATGTTGTTCTTCGCAATTCCGGCTATCTTTCTTTTTATTCGTAAACCTAAACAAATAAAAAGATTAGCAGCTAGTTTAGCCGCTGGCATGATTATGGCTTTTATAGTGGATTTCTTAGCTGAACTTAATGGGGCTTGGTCATGGGCTCCGGCCGGGCAACTTATTTTTAACACTAAACTATTTGGTTTAGTACCAATTGACGTCTTAATCTGGTATTTTTTCTGGCTACTTCTAACCATAGTTTATTACGAGCATTTTTTTGAACATGAAATATCTACTAAGGTTTCATTAATTTTTAAAAATACTATAAGCGTCTTCTTGACTCTTCTGGTTTTATTAATAGTCGCCTTCTATATTAACCCGGCCATATTAAATTTTAGTCATGCCTATCTATTCATTGGTTTAATCGGTGCTTTCCCGTTTTTTTATGTCATTATCAAAAAACCACACTTAGCTGGCAAGTTATTAAAAGCCGGCATATTTAATATATTTTTATTTTTAAGCTTTGAACTAACTGCCCTAAAACTAGATCAATGGCGTTTTCCCGGTGAATACATAGGGAGTATTCAACTTTTTGGGCTACAATTTCCTTTTGAAGAATTTATATTTTGGATTATATTAGGAACGCCGATCATCTTGTCCTACTATGAACTTTTTGTTGATGATGGTAAATAACTTGAAGCTAGCTATTTTTTTATAGCCTGAAATGCTAAGATTTAACTAGTTAAAGATAAACTCTTATTATGGTAGAAACTAAAAAAGATATTGGTCTAACTAGCGCAGACGCGGCTCTTCGCCTAAAACAATTTGGTGCCAACGTGATTATCGAACAAAAGATGTTTGGTCCGCTTCTTATGATACTTAAAAAGCTAAGCAGCCCTTTGCTTTTATTAATGGTTAGTATTTCAATAGTCTCGTTTGTAATCGGACAAAAAACTAGCGCCATCTTTGTTATCATGATGGTAATTTTATCTGTAGTCTTTGATTTTTTTAACTCTTATAAATCACAAAAAATAATAGAAAAACTCGCTAAACGAGTTAGCACTAAAGTAACCGCCTTACGTGATGGCACCAAACAAGAAATTGACTTAAAAGATGTTGTGCCCGATGATATTCTTTTTTTGTCAGCTGGAAATATAATTCCGGCTGATTGTCAGTTAATCGAAAGTGATGATTTTTTTGTTGATCAATCGGCTCTAACCGGTGAATCAATCCCTTGTGAAAAAATAGTTTCTAGCAAGCGCTTAAATAAAAAAAATGCGGTTGATGATGAAGATGTTATTTTTATGGGAACTAGCGTGGTTAGTGGTTTTGCTACAGCTCGTGTTATAACCACTGGTAAACAAACTAAATTTGGTAAAATTGCCAGCGCGCTAGATAAAGCTGAACCAAAAACCAACTTTGAAATTAGCATAACTAAATTCAGCATGTTTATCATGCGTTTAGTTTTCTACATGGCTAGCTTTGTCTTAGTAGTTTATTTAATTAAAGATCTTCATAATCTAACTAGAAGCTCAATCTTAGAAGGCATAACTTTTGCTTTAGCTGTTACTATGGGCGTAACACCTGATATGTTACCAGCCATTATTACTTTTTGTTTAAGTCGCGGGTCAAAAATGATGGCGAAAAAAAATGTTATTGTTAAACATCTGTCATCCATTGAGAGCTTTGGCAGCATGGATATTTTATGTACTGACAAAACTGGTACCTTAACTCAAAATCATATTGTTTTAGTTAAATATACTGATTACCAAGATAAAGATTCTAATACGGTGTTAGAGCTTGGTAGCGTTAGTAGCCATTTCCACACTGGTATTCAAAATCCAATGGATAATGCTATTAATGAATACCAAACTAATTTAACAGCTGGCTACGAAAAGGTTGATGAAATTCCGTACGATTTTGAACGACGCCGCAGTTCTATGGTAGTAAAAAATGATAATAAAAGAATACTTATTACCAAAGGAGCGCCTGAGGCAATTATGGAAATTTGTACACAATATGAATTAAATGGAAAGATAACTAAAGATGAAAATACTAAAAAATTAATTATAGAAAAATTTCAAGATCTAAGTAAAGATGGTTTTAGGGTTTTAAGTATTTGCTATAGAAACATAACAAATGAACCAGAACAAACAAGCTACGAAAGAAGTGAAGAAAAAAACATGACTTTTATCGGTTTCCTATCATTTTTAGATCCAGCCAAGGATACTGTTAAAGCAACCCTAACCGAACTAGAAAAACTTGGTATAGAAATTAAAATTCTAACCGGTGACAACGAATTACTAACTGAAAAAATTTGCCGGGATATTAATTTAAATGTTAGAGGGGCTATTACTGGTGAAATGATAGACAAACTTGATGATATTGAATTAATTAAACAATTACCTAATTTGACTATTTTTGCACGCATCGACCCAATTCAAAAAGAAAGGATCATTTTATTATTAAAAAAGTCTGGCCAAACTGTTGGTTTTTTGGGTGATGGTATTAATGATGCTCCGGCCTTAAGAGCAGCTGATGTCGGTGTTTCAGTTAATAACGCTGTTGATATTGCTAAAGAAACAGCTGATATTATTTTATTAGAAAAAAATCTAGAGACCTTAAAGGATGGTGTTATCGAGGGACGTAAAACTTTTCATAATACTTTAAAATATATTTTGATGGGGCTCTCATCTAACTTTGGTAATATGTTTTCGATGATGGGCGCCGCTACTTTCCTGCCTTTCTTACCAATGCTCCCGGGACAAATATTATTTAATAACTTTATTTATGATTCATCACAATTTTCACTACCGACCGACACAGTAGATGAAGATGAATTATTAAAACCAACTCATTGGGACTTAGGTTTTGTTAAAAAATATATGTTAGTCTTTGGTTGGATTAGTTCGCTATTTGATTTCTTAACTTTCTTTTTACTATTTTCAGTTTATCATTTAGCCGAACATCAATTCCAAACTGGTTGGTTTATTGAATCAATCGCCACGCAAATTTTCGTTATCTATGTTATCCGTACTAAAAAATTACCATTCTTCAAAAGCCGTCCAAGTCTACCGCTACTTATAACAACTCTCTCGGCCGTAGCCATTGCTTGGATAGTTCCCTTCACTTTCTTAGGCGGTATAATGGAATTCAGTAAACTACCATTTTCTATCATGGCAATTATATTTAGCTATGTTATTATCTATCTTTGCATTGTTGAGATTGCTAAAAGAATATTTTATCGTAAACATCACCAGCTGGTACAAAAAAAACTTAAACCAGCTCAAGCTTAAATTGATGTTCTTAAAAAATAATTTATAATTAAAAAATATGGACAACAACGAACTAGAGAAACCAAAACAAGACCCTCGATCAATAATTGAGGCGATAAGGCAAGAGATCAGTGTCATGGGGGCTAATGACTCTGAGTTTAGCCAACTTGACGCGATTATTAATACCCTTAATAGCGGCACAATAGATGACGAAGAAGCTATTAAACGAGCCTACGCTGTCAGAGATAATAAACAAGATTATCACTAAAAAGCTCAAAATATTAACTTTTTAATAGGCCTACTTGCTAAAGTGGCCTATTTTTTATTTTTTAAAAAAAGCAACAAACTATGGTATAATAACACCCAATACTCCACTAGGAGTAAGTAAACAAAAAAAATATATGAAAAAAATACTGTTCGCTTTAATCGCCGTGTCTTTAGTTTTTGGTACTTTTGCCATGGCTAAAGAAGGAGAGAATAAAGCCGATAAACCTAACACCATAGTTGAAGTTAATAAGAACCAAGAAAAAATCACTTCACCTTCAGAGTTAGATCATTTTTCAAATATCATAAAGAAGGGTAAAGACCTTTATGGTATGAGGAAAATAGTTTTGGAAAAAATAACTCATCCTTCAGAAATAGTAAATTTTGAAAACATTAAAAAGATGGGGACCGCTTTGTGGGGTATGCGTAAAGAAGACAATCAAACTTTAGTTCGTCCAGAAGCTGTTACCTGTGTTAAAGCGGCAATTGATAAAAAGGATGCCTCCATTAAAACTGGTATAGCAACCGGAGCTACTAACTTAACTGCTTTAGTTGATGCTAGAAACGTTTGCCAAAAAGCAGCTCTAGATTTAACAACCGTTAAAGAGCAAAAAGATGCTAATAAGCTTTGTATAGAAACCTACAAAAAAGCTATTGAGAGCGGCAGAGAAACAGTAAAAAAGTCCCAAGCAACTATTTGGAAAACCTTTAAAGACGATTTGAAGACTTGTGGCCAATTACAAAAAGCCGCTGGTGGTGCAGAGGAAATTAAATTAGAAGACGGTGGTCTAGGCATGGAGCTATAATTAAAAAGCTGTTGATAAGCTAAAACAAAGGACCTCCTACGGGAGGTTTTTTGTTTATTTATTAACGTTTTAAAGTCTTGACCTAATACCCCCCTGGGGTATATATTAAGACCATATGACAAACCATAATCAAAAACTTATTAAACGCCTCAAAATTATTGAGGGTCAGGTTCGGGGGCTACAGGACATGATTAATAAAAATGCTTATTGCATTGATGTTATTACTCAAACATCGGCCGTTAAACAGGCTCTTTCCGGCGTTGAAGACGCTTTAATGGAAAACCATCTTGGTGGCTGTTTAGTCCATCAAATTAAAAAGGGGAAAGAACTTAAAGCTAAAGAAGAAATCTTAAAAGTCTATCGACTTAAAAGAAAATAAATATGAGTGAATTACTTAATGTACAAGGCATGCACTGTGCTTCTTGTGCTACCATTATTGAAAAAACTCTGAAAAAAAATAACGCTGTTAAAAATGTTTCAATCAATTATGCAGCCGAAACAGCGACAATTGATTTTGATAAAGACAAAACTGATTTAGAAAAACTTTCTTCAATTTTGAAACCTTTTGGTTATAGCTTGGCTTCTGCTAATGTAAACAACCCAACAGCAGAAACTAATTCTTTAAAGCAAGAAAAAATAAAAGAATTAAACAATTTGAAAAATATTCTACAGCTAACTATCCCCATAGCGATTATTAGTATTTTAATTATGGCCTGGGACATTATGGCTGCTTTCAAAATAGTGCCGCTAATGCCAGATATTTGGGAAACATTTTTTCATCACCTCTTACCAATTTTAGCAACATTAGTTTTTATTATCGCTGGTCGACCATACCTGATGGGGCTGTATCGCTTTATGCGTTATGGCAAAGCCAATATGGATACTTTAATTGGGCTAGGAACTAGCGCAGCTTTTCTTTACAGTTTTATTGTGACGGCTTTCGAGGACGTTCTTAAACCATTTTTAAATACTGAATTTACTTATTATGACGTTACAATTGTTGTTATTGTTTTTATTAGTCTAGGTAAATATTTAGAAATGCGTTCCAAACTTAAAACTGGAGATGCAATTGAAAAATTATTAAACCTTCAAGCTAAAACCGCTTTGGTCATTCGTGCAGGTCAAGAAAAAGAAATCCCTCTAGAAGAGGTTATTCACAACGATCTAATTATTGTTAAACCAGGCGGTAAAATACCGGTCGATGGCATTATTATAGAAGGCTCGCCTTATATAGATGAAAGCATGATTACGGGTGAAGCCTTAGCAGTTAGTAAAAATATCAACGATGTTGTCTCGGCTGGCACAATTAACACTACTACTGCCTTTACCTTTAAAGCTACAAAAATCGGGCAAGAAACAATGCTGGCTCATATCATAAAAATGGTAGAAGAAGCTCAGTCCAGCAAAGCACCAATCCAGGCTTTAGCTGACAAAATTTCAGCTGTGTTTGTGCCAATTGTTTTAGTACTCTCTATTTTAACTTTAGCTGCTTGGTTAATATTTGGACCTAGCTATCTTGGTTTTTCACAAGCTCTATCCTATGGCTTAATGAGCTTTGTTGGCATCTTGGTTATTGCCTGCCCCTGTGCTCTAGGTTTAGCTACTCCAACAGCAATTATTGTTGGCGTAGGTAAAGGAGCACGCGCTGGAATTTTAATTAAAGATGCTACTAGTTTACAAAAGCTTCATAAAATTAATGTTCTAGTCTTTGATAAAACTGGAACTATTACCAAGGGTCATCCAGAAGTTGTCTCTTTGATTAACAATTCAGAATCAACTGATGATGAAATCATAAAAATTCTAGCTTCATTAGAACAAAAATCAGAACATCCAATCGCTAGTGCTATAGTTAAAAGTGCTCAAGAAAAAAACTTAACTTTATATGAAGTAACTGATTTTGAAGTCTTCAAGGGCCTTGGTTTAAAAGGTTCAGTACAAAATAAAATTTACTTTGTTGGTAGTTCTAAGTTTATTAAAGATAAAAATCTTAGTTTTGATGAAACAATAATTTCTACTAAAACCAACGAAGGTAAAACACCAATTCTATTAGCGACGTCAGAAAAAGTTTTAGCTACTATCTTTGTGGCTGATGATATAAAGCCAGAAGCAGCTACTGCTCTTAAAGAACTGACTAGATTAAAAATAAAAACCATCATGCTAACGGGTGATGATGCTAGAACTGCTAATTATATTGCTAAGCTTGTTGGTATCAGTGAAGTTGTGGCAAATGCCATGCCTGAAGATAAAATTAACAAAATAAAAGAACTACAAGCGGCTGGTAAAATTGTTGGTATGGTTGGTGATGGTATAAATGATTCCCCTGCTTTAGCGCAAGCCAATGTTGGCATTGCCATGGCCACCGGAACTGATGTAGCGATTGAATCTGCTGGTATAACTTTATTACATGGTGACATTTCAAAATTAGTTAAAGCCATACATTTATCAAAGGGAACTATGGCGACGATCAAGCAAAATCTGTTTTGGGCTTTTATTTATAATGTTATTGGTATCCCTGTGGCTGGTGGTTTACTCTTTCCCTTCTTTGGCATATTATTAAATCCAATCTTTGCCGGACTTGCCATGGCCCTATCTAGTGTTTCGGTTGTTAGTAATTCTTTAAGACTAAAGACTAAAAAAATATAATATGGAAAAAAAATACACTTTTTATGTTAAAGGTATGCATTGCCCTTCGTGCGTAGTTTTAACAGAAAGCGAATCACTAGAAATAAGTGGAGTTAACCAAGCTAAGGCCAACCTCAGTAAAAACACTATTGAAATAAGCGGCGAATTTAATGATGAACCACTTATAGAGACCCAGCAACGCCTAAATAATGTTTTAGAAAAACATGGTTATAGTTTGTCTTTACTGCCAGAGATAAATACTAAAAATAAATGGTCTGATTTTAAAATTGCTATTCCGGTTACTTTATTAGTTATTGCTTTATTTATTGGTTTACAAAAACTAGGTTTAGTTAATTTAATTCAAGCTTCAAGCGTTAGCTACGGCACAGCTTTTGTAATTGGTATCGTAGCGTCGCTTTCAACTTGTATGGCGGTAGTTGGTGGTCTAGCCTTATCTTTATCGGCCAGCTTTTCTAAACAAGATAACAGTGCTAAACCACATATCATGTTTCATCTTGGTCGTTTAATTGGATTTTTCTTATTAGGTGGTTTAGTTGGTGTATTGGGCGGATCATTTCAGCTCGGCGCTCTTGGCACTTCAACTTTAAGTATTGTAGTTGCCTTAATTATGCTTAGCCTAGGAATTCATTTATTAGGAATTTTTTCCTGGAGCTACCGTTTACAATTTACTATGCCTAAAGCTGTGTCTAAAAATCTCTTACAATTAAAAAATCTTAACACTATAATCACTCCCTTTATTATTGGCGCCATAACATTCTTCTTGCCCTGCGGCTTTACTCAGTCTATGCAATTATACGCTTTATCAACTCATAACTTTTTGAGTGGTGCCATGGTTATGTTAGTCTTTGCTTTAGGTACTTTACCAATCTTAGGCTTAATAAGCTTTGGCTCCAGTATTGCTGAAAAACTTAAAGCTAACACAGCGGTCTTGTTTAAGACCATGGGCTTAATTATTATCTGTTTTGCCTTATTCAACATTATTAATAGCTTGGCGGCCCTAGGTATTATCCCGCCACTTTTTAATTTATAAACATATGAACAAAAAAAGCTACCTAATTATTGGCGGGACCATAGTAGTTGTTGTACTTATCGCTGTATTCTCTAGACAAGCACCAAAAACCGTTAAATACGGAGACGCGAGAGATACCGGGACTAACACTACGGCTATTAGCCCTAATGTTACGACAGAAAATGGCAAACAAATAATCACAATTGATGTTAAGGGTGGTTATAGTCCAAAAGTAACCAATGCCAAGGCTAATATTGCTACCATAATTAGGGCTAAGACTAATAGCACCTTTGACTGCTCATCATCTTTAAGAATTCCGTCCATAAATTACTCTAAAAACCTTCCTCCTAGTGGTGTAACCGATATTGAAATACCGAACCAGACTGCTGGAGCCTCGCTTAAGGGGCTATGCAGCATGGGAATGTATAGTTTTACTGTTAATTTTAATGGTTAAAAAGGCTTTAATTCTAAAACACCCCTTTGTGAAAATATAAAGGGGTGTTTTATTATATTTAGACCCACGATTTGTAAGAAAAATCACACAAATTAAGGCTACTTTTTTGTACACGACCCTAGCGATCTATAAACATTAAAAAACTACCCTACAAATTAACCACTAAAATAGCCTAATTCATAAAACACCATATATTGGGTAATAAAAGTAGACTAGCCACTAGATGTAGCAGTCATAGCTATAAATAAAAACCAGCCAAAGGTCAAGCGAACCAACTTATCCACTTTTAGTTTACTAAAATCAATGGTATATTTATGAGGCTATAAATAATAAATTTACCCCTATGCTCCACTCCTTCACCCATGTTCAAAAAAGAGACGGTACCATCGTCGAATTTGATCAACTACGAATTGAAAACGCAGTTTTAAAAGGTTTGGAAGAAGCCTCTGAGGGTGGTAGAGATGAAGCTAAAAAAATTTCTCGAGCAGTTAATAAAAATTTAAAAACCTTAGCACAAAAAAATAAATTCAATAACAATATACCAGCCGTAGAACAAATTCAAGACATTGTTGAAGTTGAATTGATGCGCGAAGGTTTTACTAAAACAGCCAAGGCTTATATTCTCTATCGTAACGAACGTTCTAAAATAAGACGCACGGCTCGACCAGTCCCAGAAGCTGTTAAAACAGTTATTAATAACAGCAGTAAGTACTTCAGAAGTTCATATTCGGAATTTATTTTCTATCAAATGTATAGTCGCTGGGTTCCGGAGCTAGAACGCCGCGAAACCTGGACTGAAACCGTGCATCGTTATATTAATTTCATGCGCGAGAAACTTGGTAAAAAAATAACTGATAAAGAATATGATGAGTTGGAACAGGCGATTTTAAAACAAGACGTTTGCCCTTCAATGAGATTATTATGGTCAGCCGGACTAGCTGCTAAAAATTCAAATGTTTGGGCTTACAATTGCTCTTATATTGCTCCGAGTTGTTTTCAAGACTTAGGTGAAATAATGTACATCTTAATGTGCGGCGCCGGTCTTGGTTTCTCAGTTGAATCAGAAGCGGTTCAAGAGTTTCCACAAATTAAACGACAGACCAAAGAAAAATTAGAAACTCATTCAGTCGAAGACTCAAAAGAAGGTTGGGCTGATGCTTTTGTTTTGGGTATGAAAACTTGGGCCGATGGTAAAGATGTTGAGTTTGATTATTCACGTATTCGTCCGGCTGGAGCGCGACTCAAAACTGCTGGTGGTCGTGCATCTGGACCTCAGCCTTTAATTGATTTAATGCGCTTTGCTAGGAGTAAAGTTTTAGCTCGTCAGGGTCGTCGTCTAAGCAATATCGACTTGCATGACATTATCTGCCAAATCGGCTTAATTGTCGTGGCTGGTGGCGTTAGACGCAGTGCCTTAATCTCCTTATCTGATTTAGACGACGTTGAAATGCGTGATGCTAAAAAAGGCCAGTTTTACTTGTCTGAAGGGCAAAGAGTTATGGCCAATAACTCGGTCGTTTATAATGAAAAACCATCAGCCGAAGAATTTCTTGATGAATGGACGGCTTTAGTAAAATCAAAATCTGGTGAGCGCGGTATTTTCAATCGTGGCGGCTTAGAAAAACAATTGCCTGCTCGCCGTTGGGAAAAACTAAAAGATCAAAAATTAATTGGCCTTAATCCTTGTGGTGAAATTTATTTGCGTTCCAAACAATTTTGTAACTTAACCAGTATTGTTATTCGCCCTGATGATACTAAGGAAACTTTGAAAAAGAAAATGGCGCAAGCCACAATCCTAGGAACTTATCAATCAACCTTAACTGATTTTGGTTATCTCTCAAGTGGTTGGAAAAAGAATTGTGACGAAGAAAGATTACTCGGCGTTTCTCTAACCGGCTACTATGACAATGAAGTCATTAGAAATGATGATGTGCTTGATATGCTACGCGAAGAAGGTATTAGAGTTAATAAAGAATATGCTAAGCGCTTAGACATTAACCAATCAACTGCTATTACTTGTGTTAAACCTCATGGAAATTCCGGACAACTTCTTGGTGTTGGTTCTGGTATGCATCCTTGGTTCTCGCCTTATTTTATTCGCCGTGTTCGCATTTCTCACACTGATCCATTATTACAATTTGCTCGCGAACAAGGCGTACCTTGTTTACCTGAAGTTGGGCAAGCGGTTGAATCAGCCACAACTTTTGTTTTGGAATTTCCAGTTAAGGCACCGGCCAAAGCTATTTTTAAAGAAGAAGTTTCGGCTATTGAATTATTAACTGAATGGCAAAGATTAAAACAGCACTTTGTTGAACATAATCCATCAGCCACAATTTACGTTGGCCCAAATGAATGGCTAGAAGTCGCTAACTTTGTTTATCAGAATTGGGATTGGGTTGGTGGTCTTTCATTCTTGCCTCGTAGCGATCATGTTTATCAATTAGCGCCTTATGAGGCAATCGATCAAACAGAATATGAACGCCGCAAAGCCCAGGTTAACCAACTTGATTTCTCTAAGCTAATTCAATATGAGGCCGGAGACACAACTACCGGTAGCAAGGAATTTGCTTGCGTATCTGGTGCTTGTGAAATTTAATTGCAATATGTTATACACTGGCAAAGGAGATAATGGCACAACCAAAACTCTAAAAACGCCAGAGCGAGTTTTAAAGAGTCATCCTACAATCAAAGCCCTTGGCGCCGTTGACGAACTCAATGCTTGGCTGGGTTTTTGCCGTGCTAAACTTAACGCACAAAGCCTACCTACTTCTATTTGGCCAACAGTCGCCGAGGCGCTTTTAGCTGTTCAAGAAAATCTATTTATTATTCAAGGTGAACTAGCCGGAGCTGACTTATCAATCAATGAAACAAAAGTAAAAAACCTAGAAACAGTAATTAATGAGCTAGAAAATCTATTGCCGCCAATCAATAGTTTTTTAATTCCTGGACAAAGCGAAGCTAGTGCAATCTGCGACGTGGGCAGAACAATTGCTCGTCGAGCAGAGGGAATGATCATTGATGCCGCGCCAGACACAGCCGTAAATGAATTTTCCTTGGCTTATATGAATAGATTGTCTAGTTTATTATATGCTTTAGCTCGGTATATGAATGAACAACAAAACATAGCGGAACTTGCCCCAAACTATAAATAACATATGAAATCAAATTTACTACGTTCTACTATTCATGGTTCTTACCTTTTAGTTGCTAAACCAATTTTATTCCAAGTTGACCCAGAAACAATTCATAATCAAGCCTTAATTATGGGCCATTGGTTTGGTGCTAAAAAATATCGCCGTAATTTTGTTAAGGCTTTATTTAGTTATAAATCTGATCGTCTTAAACAAACTATTGCTGGCTTAAATTTTTCTAATCCAGTTGGGCTGGCGGCGGGCTTTGATAAAAACGGAGTTTTAACTGAAGCCATGGAACCATTAGGTTTTGGTTTTACTGAAGTTGGTTCAATCACTGGTCGCGCTTGCGCTGGTAATGCTAAACCAAGACTGTGGCGTTTTAAAAAATCAAAATCAATTGCAGTTTATTATGGGCTAGCTAATGAAGGCGCGGACAAAGTTGTTGAACGCGTTAGTAAAAATAAAATAAACATTCCTCTGGGCATAAACATTGCCAAGACTAATGATTATATAACTGATGACGTAGATGAGGCGATTAAAGATTATTTAGTTGGTTGGCACGAAGCCAGTAAAGCAGCCTCATACATAACAGTAAATATTTCTTGTCCTAATACTTCGGGCGGACAACCTTTTATTGATCCGATTTTATTAGAAAGATTGTTATCAGCCATTGGTAAAGAAAATTCTAAAATGCCTGTCTTTATAAAAATGTCACCGGATTTAAATGAAACTCAAGTTGATAATTTATTAGAAGTTATTGCTCGCCATAGAATTGCTGGTTTAATTTGCTCTAATTTAACTCATGGAAAAAATCATTTAACCAAAGATGAACAAAAAATGGAAACCAAAGGCGGCATTAGTGGCAAAGGTCTAGAAGAAGAAGCTAATAAGCTATTGGCTATGATTTATAAAAAAACTAAAGGACGTTATGTCTTAGTTGGCTGCGGTGGAATTTCTTCAGCGACTGATGCTTATAAAAAAATAAAATTAGGTGCTTCTCTGCTTCAACTTATAACTGGTATGATTTACGAGGGCCCACAATTAATTGGCGAAATAAATTACGGCTTGGACAAACTACTAAAAGCTGATGGTTATAAAAATATAAGTGAAGCAGTTGGCGTTGATAATAAATAATATGCTAAAGGCTGATTTAGTTATTAAAGAAGCGAAAAAATACCATAGTAAAGAAAAAACCGCTATCTTAGAGCGTTTTTTCAAAACCGGTAAGGGACAATATGGTGAAGGTGATATTTTTTGGGGCTTGAGCGTCCCTCAATCTAGAATCATTGCTAAAAAGTATAAAGATCTAAATCTAGTTGAAATTAAAAAATTACTAGAATCACCTATCCATGAGATCCGTTTAATTGCTCTATTGATTTTAGTGGAGAGATTTATGGTCGGAGATGTAATCGAACAAAGAATAATTAGTGATTTTTATTTAAAAAATACTAAACACATTAATAACTGGGACTTAGTTGATTTAAGCGCTAGTAAAATTCTCGGGGCCTGGCTATTAGATAAGGATCCTAAAATCATTTATAAACTTGTTGGTTCGAATAATCTTTGGGAACGCCGGGTAGCCATGATTACGACCTATGCTTTTATCAAAGCTAATAATTTTAAACATACTATAAAGTTAGCTGAAAAATTATTAAATGATGAACATGATTTAATACATAAAGCCGCCGGTTGGATGCTTCGAGAAATGGGTAAAAAATCTAAACCAGACTTAATAAAATTTTTAGAAAAACATTCAGCTGAAATGCCGCGGACAATGCTGCGCTATGCGATTGAAAAATTAGGAGAAAAAGAAAGACAATATTTTTTAAAAAAATAAGCTCAATCCTAGGGTAAGGCTGAGCTTAATAAAAAGTCTACGGATAATGATTCTCCTGGAGAGTCATTTTTTATTGAATGCGACATGGCGCTTATTTTTTCTGAGAAGTATTCTGCTTTACCTCCAAAGAATATTAAAGCCTTACCGGTCCGCACTATATAAGGAGCATTGCATTTTGTGCCAAACATAAAACTAGAAGAATTATCAAATAACTGCATAGTGATAAAACTGCTATCTTTATGTGGCTTAACTAACCAATCAAAACTATGGTGAGGATATTTAGCAAACTGTAAGCAATGGTCATTGTCTTCGCTAAGGATTTTTCTTAAAACACTAAAATCTTTTTTAAGAACTTCACAAAGAACCTTAGAAACGTCTAAACAATAACCAGCACACAAGCTTCTTAAAACTTCCATATCACCAAACCATTTTTTATGGTCATCAAAATCAAGACCGCTATTCTCTACCAGAACTCTTAAGAGTTTTCTTTCAGTAAAGATTTCAATGTCTTGATCTTGTCTACACACCGTACTATAGCCAAGCGTTTTGCTAGAGTTATCCAACTCAACCCCCCAGAGCTCTTTGTAAAATTGGCCTTCTTTAGTAAAACCTTCCCAACCGTTTAAAACATCAGCTAATAAATCTACCTCTGTAAAATCTACATAAGAAAAACCATAAGCTAATAAATTATTAACGGTGACTATTAAATCTTCCTGATTCAAATAATATCTCCCTTAAGTTTTATTTTAAAATGAATTATCAGAGAACTAATACTAAATAAAACCATACTAGCACTATTGTGTCAACAAAAATACTAATATATCATATATAAAGCTAATACTGTATAATTATAAGACAATAAAAACTATGCTTTTATATTCAATTCTCGCTACTATCATTGTTTCTCTAATTTCTTTTGTAGGCTTATTCAGTATCTCAAGCTCCGAAGAAGGCTTCAAAAAAATAGCGTTCTTTTTAGTCAGTCTAGCCGCCGGCACAATGATTGGTGATGTTTTTATACACTTATTACCAGAAGCAGCTACAAATCAAGGACAAAGTATTTGGATTTGGGTAATAGTAGGGATAGGTCTATTTTTTGTATTAGAAAAAGTTGTTCACTGGCGTCATTGTCATCTACCTACTACTGAAAAACATCCTCATCCAGTTGGCGTCATGAATCTTGTGGGCGACGGCTTTCATAATTTTTTTGATGGACTTTTAATTGCCGGATCTTTTGTGGTCAGTTTTCAATTAGGCATCGCCACAACTATTGCTGTTATCTTTCACGAAATTCCCCAGGAGATTGGTGACTTTGGAGTCTTAATCCATGCTGGCTTTACTAAAAAGAGAGCTTTGCTTTTTAATTTTTTGAGCGCCCTCGCTGCAGTGCTTGGTTGTATCGTTTTATTTTCTTTAGGCAGAAACACTGAAAATTTAAGCAATATTTTAGTTCCTATCACCGCTGGCGGGTTTATTTATATCGCTATGTCTGATTTATTACCTGAACTTCACAAGGAAACAAGATGGCTTTGGTCTATTGGTCAACTACTAATTTTAACTTTTGGAATTGGCATAATGTATCTTCTTAAAATATATTTTTCTTAAAAACATATGGCACGAATTATTTACGGAGTTTCGGGACAAGGTTTTGGTCATGCCGCTCGCAGTTATGAAACATTAACTCATTTAGAAAAACAAGGCCATAAGGTTATTGTTTTAAGTTACAACCAAGGTGCCAAATTCTTAAAAAAATATTTTACGGTTATAAATATTCCTGGCTTTGGTTTAAACTATCAAAACAACAAGGTTGTTTATTGGCGCACGGTCTATGATAATGCTAAAACTCTAATTACTGAATCAAAAAACTGGCCTAAAATTCTTAAACGCGTCAGACGTTTTAAGTCAGATTTAGTTATTACTGATTTCGAACCACTGTCTGCTAATCTAGCTCATCTAGAAAGGTTGCCTCTTATCTCGATCGATAACCAACACCAATTAACTAATACTAAAATAGTCGTACCTAAAAAATATAGACGTGATTTTATAACTGACTCTCTAGTTGTTAAAAGTATGGTTTGGGGAGCGGATTATTATCTAGTTACCAGCTTCTTTAAAACTAAGGTTACTAAACCAAAAACTTTTATTTTCCCACCAATTGTTAGGGGACCAGTAGCTAAACTAAAACCAACTACCAAAAATTTTATTTTTGTTTACCAAAACTCAAATTTCGAACCATTAATCGATGAGTTAAGAAAAATAAAAAAAGAAAAATTTGTTGTTTACCGTAATGTCTCTGGTAATAGAAAAATAGATAATGTAACCATAAGAGACTTCACTCATAAAAATTTGACTGACATGAAAAACTGTAAGGCTATTATTGGTACAGCTGGTTTAAGCCTTATCTCTGAAGCGTTGTGGTTAAAAAAACCTTATTTTGCCATACCAGTAGCTCACCAGGTTGAACAAGCGCTTAATGCTATCAATTTAAAAAGGCTAGGCTATGGTGATTGGGCAGAAGATTTAACAGCTAAAAACTGCAGCGAATTTATTAAAAAACTACCACAATATAGAAAGAAACTTAACAAATTGCCTCAAGCAGGAACCCAAGAAATGTATAAAAAACTCGATAACATCATTTCCGCCCTGGTGTAAAACCAGTGCAAATCATGGGGAAAATCAGCCGTCAGGCTGATTTTTTTACCTAATATTAGCTAAAGTAATTTTCTGTCTAATGCTTACCCTTGACAAGACCTTTTATGTATGATAGACTCTTTTATTAGTCTCTGGAAACCTTTCCAAGGACTTTAACAATAAGGTCGCTTGTAGCGGGCTAGGCACGACAAGCATGGGGATTTCTTCGTCAGCAACAATCCGGTTCCGACTAGATTCTTTCTGATGAAAATTTCTTGCCTACCCGCTTCAATCGAACTTTTGTTTGAGAGACATAAAACCTCCCGTTTACGGGAGGTTTTTTTGTTGCTAAAAATAAATTAAACTCTTACGGTTTTATGCCATTATATAAAGCTGTAATTTCAGCAGGCGACAAAGCTCTGTTATAAACCCTAACATCGTCAATCGCTAAGTTCCATCCACTATTATCTCCACCAATAGTAATAGGACTAGCAACCGTAGCCATGGCACCAGTTAACCATGGATCACCACTAACTAAAACTCCATCCTTATATGATCTTAATTCAGGATCATTAAGCGGATCATAAACTGTTATAAAATGAAACCATACATTATCGGTGTATGCACAACCAGTATAACCCCTTGGGAAATCAGCATAGAAATAAGGAACAGAATAAACTCCGCTACCCTCAATGCCTCTAATAAAAAATACCGAGCTGCGTCTTATTATTTCATGGTTTCCGGCTGCTAGTGCATATTTTGCCCAAAAAGAAATTGTTGTTCCGTTTGGAGTATTAAGACTTGTATTATGAGGGATGTTAACATAATCTCCTGAACCATTAAATTTTATACAACCACTATTTTTACAATCAGTTGAGGTTTGCCAACTAGGGCCACTAATTAACGTTCCATTGTTATTATTCCCAGAAGAGTCTAGGGCAGTTGTACCACTTCCTTCATCAAACTTCCACCAACCAACTAAACCAGGAGCAGTACCAATGCCAGAGCTAGAGACACTATTAATACCAGAAGGAGTAGAAGCTACGGTATTACCAAGGCAGAAGTTCATACTAT